>ENA-OQBL01000576-OQBL01000576.1-human-gut-metagenome-genome-assembly--contig:-NODE-576-length-18672-cov-4.328444_pt1 | contig 18672 bp, 23 predicted proteins | sample MGYA00242747_ERZ504553 | MGnify/ENA primary metagenome ERZ504553 (study PRJEB26092, sample SAMD00036240) | human gut metagenome | host: Homo sapiens | study: EMG produced TPA metagenomics assembly of...
GCTTTATGATTCCAAGAACAACTTAACTTTGGAATTTACTAAAGAAATCAAGAAGGCTAAGGCTGTTAACAAGATCAAGAAAATCGTTCATTCACAAGCCAGATATCAAGAGTACTTGAATAGCCCAGAATACGTGCAATTGGTTTATCCAGATGAGATTACCTTTTCTTTATTTAACCAATTGAACAAATCTGCTAATGATGATCGTGAATTCAACCGTTTCTTCGTTTCCAAATCCAATCACTGGATTTATCTGGGCAATGACCAAAACAACGAAATTTACCAGATTAAAATCAAGGGCGCTAACTTTGATCGTTTGCGTAAATATGCGCAAAATGCCAAAAGCAAGTCACCAGTACGTCTGGTACGTTTAAGAGAAGGTTACTCACCATTTTATAGTCGAGAAATCGATGGTAAGGTTTATAGCTATTTGACTAACCATCAATCATATTCTTACTTTGTCTCACGTTTGTTAGGTACTTCTGGTGTTACCAGTAAGACGAATAAAAACGGTCAAACAATTTATTCACTTAGCTACTACACCAGATTGAAGGTGCCGGCTCCTAAGTCCGGCGAGCATAACTATCTTTACACTCATTACGAAAAGAATAAGATTCCTTCCGCAACGAGTCGTTTGCTCGATAGTGTCTACTATGTGCACCAACTTGGTTTGACCGAACAAGATTTGCGTTTCTTTGACGCAGATGGTTCAAACGTCAGCTATTTGAACTACATCGAAGGAATTCCAGTCTTCTTGAATAAGCATGATTTACAAGTTAAAACTACTTTCTCAACGGATTCAATCAATGTAGCTTTTAACAGCATCAACTTTCAGATTCCAATTCCATTTGATGGACAGACCAAAACGATTAAGCCGACGCAAGACGTAGTTGATGAATTGGCATCACACGGCTTGAAGCAAGACGATATTCAAAGAATCGTGATTGGCTTTACGACTGAAAAAGATTCTAGTCGTCATGGTTTGATTAACCTAGTGCCAACTTATTATGTGAAGGCCTATGATGAATGGAAGAGCGTTAGCGAGTGGGAAAAGCAAGATTTGACCACTTACCGTAAATTTAGCGAATCCGTAACTAACGGGGAGGCGAAGTAATTCAATGGACTATAAACGAATTGAATGGCTGTTTTTCATTGTCTTCTTACTAATTGATATTTATTTAGGAATCGAAATTCTGCATTCACCTGTTAACTTGAGCAATGCGGATACCACAACGCAAAGTGTGGCCAGCATTCGCTCAGAGATGAAGTCGGACAATATCGATCTGCCCGAATCAATTTCGAATACGCCGGATTCAGGCTACTATTTAGCCACTAAGAATAGAGATTACTTGTCTTCTAAGGTAAGTGATTTAACTAATGTTACTGCACGCTACTCAAAGACTGACAATACGCTTTACGCTACACCCAAGATAGCTACAACTTTGTCTAAGAATGAAAAGACCGCGTTGAAGCAGGTTAATGAGTTTAAAAATGATCCGAAAAACGTGCCTTATGGCAAGCAATTCAAGTATGAACCGGATATGTCGAGTGCCGATAACTACATGTTTGTTCAAACTTCTGACTATGGTGAAATTTATGCCAATGTGGCTCAATTGACAATCAGTGTCAAGGACAATCAGATTACTAACTACACCGAAACTTACATGGGGCCAGCTAGTCCTGTGCGTGAATTGCAGTCAACCATCAGTGCTTGGCGTGCGATTCGTGCCATGTACATCGACCGTGAATTGACCAACAATTCTCGCGTTGCCCGCATTAAGTTAGGCTATTCTAAGTTAACTGAAGTTCGCGGCAGCACGATTCTATTACCAACTTGGTTAGTTTGGGTAGAAAACAAGACGACTAAGAATATTACTTTAAAGCGTGTGAATGCTTATACAGCACAAATGCTGCAATCGAGTACCTATAACGTAGAAAGGTAGAAGTAAATAATGAAAGTTTCCGTTTTGGCAAGTGGTTCAACCGGAAATACCAGTTTAATAGTGACAGGCCAGCATAAAATCCTTATGGATGCTGGCCTGTCTGGTAAAAAGACTAAAGATTTGCTAGCAGATGTCGGAGTAGACATCAATGACATCGACATGGCCTTTTTAAGCCACGATCATACGGACCATAGTGGCGGCCTTGGTGTGTTAATGCGACGCTATCCTAGAATTGATGCTTTTGCCAACAGCGGCACGTGGCAGTACTTGCTTGATACGCAAAAAATTGGCAAATTGCCGGCTGAGCAGATGAACACGATTGAGCCGGGACAGACAAAAACTTTTGGCGATTTAGATGTTATGGCGTTTGCGACTAGCCACGATGCAGCTGAACCCCAATACTACGTTTTCACTAGTGGTGGCAAACGTGTCGCATTTTTAACCGACACCGGTTATGTCTCTGAAGAAGTTGAAGGCACGATCGAAGACGCAGATGCATACATGATGGAATTTAATTATGATACGATGATGTTGCGGGATGGACCGTATTCTTGGCCATTGAAGCAGAGAATCTTGTCAGATGTAGGGCACTTATCTAATGACCAAGCTGCTCAAGCCTTGGTGGACGTGGTGACGTCGAAGACCAAGCACATCTTTTTTAGCACACCGCAGCCAGCATAATAATACAGAGTACCTCGCTCATGAGACGGCGAAGGAAATGTTGATTGAAGGGGATGCAGATTTAAGCGATGATGCTAAGATAATTGATACAGAGCCTGCTAAGCCAACGAAATTGATTCAAATTTAGCAATTTTAGCACCTTTTTTTCATACAAAGTTCAAATTTAATAGGTATGATATTAAAAAGTAAAATTGAGGGGAGACAAGTATGACAGAGAATCAAAACAATAATAGTCAAATGCCAAAAAGAAGAAGCGGCAGCGGTAAAATTATTGCCACTGCAGCTATTGTTGGTGTAGTTGGTGGACTTATCGGTGGTGGAGTTTCATATTACGCAGCTGATCAAATGAACAGTGCATCAGTTAATAATAGTGCAGCTCAAACCAGCGTCTCATCAAGCAGCAGCAAAGTCTCACAAAAGAGTGCCAAGACAAGCGGCACTATGACAAGCGCCTACAACAGCGTTAAAGGCGCTGTAGTGTCCGTGATTAACTTAAAGCGTCAATCATCAAGCAGCACGGATTCGCTCTATAACAGCTTGTTTGGCGATGATGGGGCAGTTCATCCAAAAAGAACGGCAAGCTTGAAACCTACAGTGAAGGTTCAGGTGTTGTCTACATGAAATCAAACGGTAAGGGTTACATCGTAACTAACAACCACGTTATTTCAGGTAGTGACGCAGTTCAAGTTCAACTTGCTAATGGTAAAACTGTAAGTGCTAAGGTTGTTGGTAAAGATAGCACAACCGACTTGGCTGTTTTATCAATCGATGCTAAGTATGTAACGCAAACTGCTGAATTCGGCGATTCTAAGAGCTTACAAGCCGGTCAAACTGTTATTGCTGTAGGTTCACCACTTGGTAGTGAATATGCTTCTACGGTAACGCAAGGTATTGTCTCAGCTCCTGCTAGAACAATTGAAACTTCATCAGGCCACCAACAAACAGTTGTCCAAACTGATGCCGCAATTAACCCAGGTAACTCAGGTGGTGCTTTGGTTAACTCAGCTGGTCAAGTTATCGGGATCAACTCAATGAAGCTTGCTCAATCAAGTGACGGTACTTCTGTAGAAGGTATGGGATTCGCGATTCCTTCAAACGAAGTTGTAACTATCGTTAATGAATTGGTTAAGAAGGGTAAGATTACTCGTCCACAACTTGGTGTAAGAGTAGTTGCACTTAATGGTATTCCTGAAGCATACAGAAGCCGTTTGAAGATCAAGTCAAACCTTAAGAATGGTATTTATGTTGCTTCAATTAACAAGAACAGTTCAGCTTCACGTGCTGGCATGAAGAGCGGCGATGTGATTACTGCAGTTGACGGCAAGAAGGTCGACGATGTGGCATCGTTACACAGCATTCTGTACAGCCACAAAGTCGGTGATACCGTAAATGTAACCGTGAACAGAAATGGTAGAAATGTCAGCTTAAAGGTTAAACTTGAAGGCAATTAATAAGTAAAGTAAAAAGTTTACAAGAATAAAAGGCTATATCATGCGCTTTGAACGCGAATATAGCCTTTTTGTTAACTATTTAAATGTGTAACACTGAAAAGTTCGGCTTTAAAATTTGTCAAATAGATCTACACCTGTTGATAAGTGTGGATAACTTTGTGGATTGTGCATAACTAAGGAATTATAATTTTATTCACCTGTGGAAAAATAGGAAAATGTTCATAAAGTTAGTAAAAATAATTTGTTAAAACAAATGTTCATGCTGTTATATCGGGAAAGAACAAATAAAGTTTGTGAAAAATGCTTTCAAAATAAAAATGTGGGAAAGTATTTTTCAAAAAGTTTTGGAATTTATTTAGCCACAAGTTATAGAGTATAGTTAAAATCATACCACAAAATATGGATTGTGTTTCATGATAAATGTGGAAAACTATTGAGTAGATTTTGTAGTAAACTAGTGGGTATGAATATTAAGATTGTTTGTGTTGGAAAATTAAAAGAGAAATATTTTAAAGATGCGATTGCGGAATATAAAAAGCGACTAAATCGTTTTGCAAAAGTATCGATTGTGCAGGTGCCTGACGAAAAAGCACCGGAAAAATTCAGTGCGGCTGAAGACGAAAAGGTTAAGGAAATTGAAGGCCAGCGAATTTTAAGCAAGATCAAGGATAAGGAGTACGTGTACGTTACTGCGATTAAGGGAAAGCAGCGTAGCAGTGAGGAATTTGCTAAAGAAATTCAGGATTTGGCAACGTATGGCCATTCGGATATTACCTTCGTCATTGGTGGTAGCTTGGGAACAAGCGATGCAGTGAATAAGCGCGGGGATGATCTGATCAGTTTTGGTAAGTTGACCATGCCACACCAGTTGATGCGGGTGGTTTTGATTGAGCAGATCTATCGTGCGTTCATGATTAACTCGGGTAGTCCATATCATAAGTAGAAAAAAGCGTCTCTGAGAAATCAGAGGCGCTTAAATCGCTTTCATGATAAGATTAAGTTAATTGCTTAAGTAAAGGAAGAGATTTTATGGAAGAGAATACTAAAAGAATGCTGGCTGGTAAACCGTATCGCCCTGGAAAAGGTAATTTACCTGAAATGAGAAGAAAAGCTCATTTATTAAGTCAAAAATATAATCAAATTCCAGAAGATAATGCGGAAGAAAGAAATAAAGTTATAGATCAGCTATTGCCTGATCATGGCAAAGGCGTTTTTCTCCAAGGTCCAATTCAGTTTGATTATGGCTGCTTTACTCATTTAGGAGATAATTTTTATGCCAACTTTAATTTAACGGTTCTTGATACTTGTCCAATTACAATTGGTAAAAATGTAATGTGTGGTCCTAATGTCTCTTTAATCACGCCGCTTCATCCTTTAATGTATGAACAACGTAACCCTAGAAAACAAGCTGATGGTGAAGTTGATGATATTGAATATGGTGCCCCAATAACCATTGGCGATAATTGCTGGCTAGCAAGTAATGTTACTGTGTGTCCAGGGGTAACGATTGGCAATGGCTGTGTGATCGGAGCAGGGGCAGTAGTGACTAAGGATGTTCCAGATAATTCTTTAGTAGTAGGTGTACCTGGTAAGGTAATTAGAAAGATCACTGAAAAGATCGTCTTAAGATTTTCCTTATTAAAAACGTCTCTGAGAAAATCAGAGGCGTTTTGTTAATCATTGGCATCAAGCCACTTTTTTAAGCATAGCAATATATTCGTTGGTCTTTTGGACAAATGACATATGACCACAATTTTCAAATAACTTCCATTTACTGCCAGGGATGTTGTCCTGCATCATCTTAGCAACATATGGAGTACACAAATCGTCGGTTCCACTCGTAATCAGAGTTGGAACTTTTATTTTGCCCAATTGATCGGTGTATTCATAGTCGTGCAAGTTGCCTTCAGGGGTATACTCGTTAGGACCCCAAGCAGTCTCATAAGCAACCGTACCACCTTTTTTCTCACGCATCACGCACTCTGGCCACTTCTTTGTCATGTCGATGGCGTGTTGGTTCATAAAGTGTTCGTTGGCTTTCAAGTAGTCAGGTTCGGTAAATGTATCCGTTAATTCGGCGCGGTGAATTGCAGCCTGTTCTTCAATTGGCAAGTACTTGATCATACGGTGGAGTTCTTTTGACCATAATGAAGCTGATGAAAGGGTACTTGATAAGATCACACTTTGAATGCCTTCTGGGTGGTAATCACACATGTAAATGATGGCGAGCATCCCGCCCCAGCTTTGGCCCAATAAGTGGATCTTGCGCAAGGCCAAGTGTTCACGTAGAGCTTTTAATTCTTTAACCCAAGTTTCTTTGTTATAAAGTTCTGGATGATCGTCAGGGATGCTGCTGTTGCCACAGCCTAATTGGTCATACATGATGATGCGACGATCGTCGATTTCTGCGAGTTTATCCAAAACTTCAAAATAATTATGCGTTGAACCAGGGCCACCATGAAGCAGAATTAGTGGCGGCTTCTCGCTTCGTTTACCAACAATGCGGTAGTAAGTTTCATAGCCCATGAAGGGCATTTTTCCTTCGATAATTTCCATTTCTTCACCTACTTAAAACAAAATAATGAGATATTTACCAAAATTAATAATGTAAAAAAGATCAACCAATCTTTTTTAGTCAGTGGAATTGCCACTATTGTAGATCTTTTTTGGATTCTCAACATAGCCGTGCGATTCCATGCCTTGGGCCAGATTATCGGCTGAATTTAGCGCAACTAAGATCGCCTTAAAATAAAGAGCTGGTGACCAAAAGCTAAGGTACATCCCGCGCATCATCGCCGAGGTGCGGATTTGATTGACCGCCATACGCATCTTCGGAATGATATTGATCGCTGCCAAAACGCCGTACGCAAACTTGCTCGGCAGGTGCAAATTTCGTTCCAGCGAACGAGCAAAATCCGTCGCAGTGACTTTACGAGTCACGCAGGCAATCGTCAACGTATAAACGTAGACACGCGTTGATAAATTCCAGGCATAATAGGGGTCTGGCGTAGGCGAGAACCAATAAAGCGTCGCAAAGATCGTAAAGGCCGCGATGAAGGGCAAAATGATCAGTAAAAGCAATTCTTTGAGTTTAGTCTTGGTGACCAGTAAATAAACTAACGCAAACGCGATTACTAAAATGTTGGTAGTTAAACTAGCTTTTAACGATATTTCCAGCGAAACAATAAAAGCTAAGATAAATTTTAAACTGGGATTCATAGTTACTTCTCCACGTATTTAAGCTGCTGCTGGTCAAAAACAAGGCGATAAGAGCAGAAATCAGCTAACTCGTCTATCTGATGGCTGATGATTAAAAACGTCTGCTGGAGTCTCTCTTGGCTTTCTCGCATTAGGTTCAACACCAGCTTTACAGAATTATGATCTAGACCACTGAGTGGTTCATCGATTAAAAGTACATCATGTTTGGTCATGAGTAGTAGTAAAATTTGCAACTTTTTTGTTGACCGCCTGACAAGGTATAAACGACCTGATCCAAGTGATTAGCTAGTCCCAATTTATCCAACCATTCCTCTATTTTTTGGTCCGTAAAAAAGCTATTGCGATCTTTCTTACTGAGCTTGAGTTCATCTTTTACAGTCACGGTCAAAAACTGATCCGTTGCCTTTTGAAAGACTTGCGCAACTTGAGCTAAATACTTACGTTGATGCAATTTAGCTATTTCATGATCATGGTAAGTAAAACTCCCACTATAAGGAATCATCTTCGTCATCGCCTTAAACAGGGATGTTTTGCCCACGCCGTTAGGTCCAGTGATCAAAGTGCTCTTTGAATAAAGATTTAGATCAGCTTGCTTAAGCAACAATTTATTTTGCGTAATCTGCACGTTTTTTAAGGTGAAAATTGGCTGACCGGTTGGCAAAGAAAATGAATATTCGTGTGCATGCATTTGCTTATTTTGTATAAATATTTTTTCCTTCTCGTCAGCTGACAATTCCTGCACAGTTTTAGCTTTAAACTCAAATAAGTGATCACAGACCTGCTCATAATCATCTAAAACGTGGTCACTCAAGATGATGGTCTTGCCATTTTTAGCCAGTAAAGCCAATTTGCTGATCAAAAAGCTCCGTGCATCTGGATCGCAGCTGGCAAAAGGCTCATCAAGCAAAAGCACGTCCACATTCATAGCGAGTAAAACAGCTAAAGCTACACGTTGTTGCTGGCCACCCGACATGGTATTGATCTTCTGATCAAGTAGGTCCGAAATTTGTGTAAATTCTACTGCTTTAGCTAATTTTTTTTGCGTAGTCCTTTTGCTCAACTTGCAAATTTTCCAAGGCAAAAATCGATCTCTTCACGTGGGGTCGCCATCGTAAACTGCTCAGCCGCATTCTGAAACATCATGGCTGTTTTTTGCCCATTTAATTCCACGGTGCCAGTCAATTTGCCCGCATATTTAGGGTAGAGGCCCGCAATAATTTTAAGCAGTGTGGATTTGCCGCAGCCCGTAGGTCCCATCAGCAGTGAGAAGCCTGCTGGAATTTTTAATGATAAATTTTGGATTATAGGTTCTTTTTCATAGGAAAAAGTAATATTATTTAGTGTTACTATCATAATTCTGATTGTACAAGATGATTTTTTGATTGTCTAATTCGTAAAAGAAAATTTTTTCACTATAAAGATGGTCGAATTTGTAATCAAATAGCTTATAATAATGCATTATTATATAGTTATAATAGTACTATAATTTGATTTATTGTAAGGAAGGTGGACATGGATATGGCAGCTGTTGCTTTGGACCAATATCTGGCTAGCATATTAAAGTCGAATTCAACAGACAGGAATGAAATAAAGCTAGAAGCAGGAAATCCAGATTTTGATCTGTTTACTATCTACCTTGAAAATCATAATACTGGAATCCACCGTTATCAGATGGATGTATCAACAATACTCTATGTTGCTAAAGGTACTGTGACAATTAAGAGTGGTGAAAAGATCATTACCATGAAGTCTGGTAACGTGCTTCTGTTAACAGAGGGATGGAAGTATGAGGTCAAGAGTCAAAAAGAAGACTCAGTCCTTGTTAAGTTAAAGTTTAAGCCAGGTTTTGCCTATCGTGAATACTTCAAGTACTTTAGTTACAAAGGAAAGCGTGAAAACAAGGTTATTGAACAAATTATTGATAGCCTTGACAATGAACACGTATTGTGGCTAAAGAACAATCAAATAACTCGTGCATCCCAAGTAATGCAACACATCATCGGCGGTTATTTGAACAATGATTTATTCGCTACGGCCTTAATTCAGGCCGAATTGACCGTAATGCTAATCATTTCGATTAGAACCCAGCGAATGGCTACTCCAACTAATTTAGACAAGACTAAATTCGAAAAGAAGTCATTAGATAATTATATTGATGCACATTTTGCAGATGTATCGCTAGCTGACGCTGCTAAGTATTTTGGCTTCAATCCAAATTATTTCTCAAACATGGTTAAGGCAAAAACAGGCAAGAGTTTTGTCGATCATGTTGATGAAAGAAGAATGCAAGAGGCACGCGAACTCCTTGCTCAACCTGATATTTCACTTAAGGAAATTATTGGACGAGTTGGATATTCAAGCAAGTCATTCTTCTACCAAAAAAATTTAATCAATATTATCACATGACACCTGCTGCCATGCGAGAAGAATTGTTTAGACAAGCAAATATCAAATTTGAAGTAGCTAAAACTAAAAAAAGAATCCGGAAATTCCGGATTCCTTTTTTTATTACATTTGTTGTAGACGTTTAATTCGCTCGGCTGTAGGTGGGTGCGTATCAAAAAGACTGCCACTATGTTTAAATGGGTTTTCGATATACATGCCGCTACTTGAGCGATCGGCTTGTTTCATTGGCTGACTGCCTTCAATTTTTTTCTAAAGCAGAAATGAGTCCTTGCGGATTTCTGGTTAATTCGACGGAACTAGCATCTGCTAAAAATTCCCGGTTTCTGGAAAGTGCCATTTGGGCTAGGGATGCAGATAATGGACCTAAGATCAAAACAAAAACAATCGCAACAACTTTAAAGATCATCTCAAAAGCATTGTTATTGTCATCGTCGTCATCACTGCCGCCAAACCAAATGAAGCGGCTAGCAAGACCTGAAAGAAATGAAATTACCCCAACCAGGACAACAGCAATCGTTGATAAACGGATGTCGTAATTTCTAATGTGGGAAATCTCGTGTCCTAATACGCCCTCCAGCTCTTCACGATCCATCATGTCTAATAAGCCTTGCGTAACCGCTACGGCGCTGTGATCGGGATCTCGGCCCGTCGCAAAGGCATTAGGACTAGGATCATTAATGATAAAAACGCGGGGCATAGGCACGCGGCCCACCATTGCCATATCTTCTACGATATGCCAAAGCTGCGGATTGTCTTGTTCGTGAATTTCTTGAGCATGGTTTAAACTCATCACCATGTTGGCAGGATCGCGCATTACTAAAAAGAGATAGGTCAAACTACCGATTAAAGCAATAAAAATTCCCGTCCATGGCGTATTGCTGAATAAATAGCCAAAACCTGCTCCGACTAAAGTTAAGATGATAACGAAGGCAGCCATAACCACTACAGTTTTGCGTTTATTACGTGCAATTTGTTGGTATAGCATTTTCGTATCCTTTAAAACTTAACCTTTGGTGCTTCTTTTTCTTCCTTTGGTGTTTCTAAGTAGTCAACCTTAGTGAAGTGGTGAATCTTAGCTACAATATTTGATGGGAAGGTCAAAAGCTTTTGGTCGTATTGAGCAGCACTTGAGTTGTAAAGTTGACGTGAGTAGGCAATCTTGTTTTCAGTGTTGGTCAATTCTTCTTGCAAGCTTAAGAAGTTTTGGTTGGCCTTTAAGTCAGGGTAATTTTCTGATAAGGCAAAAATTGTCTTTAATGAGTCAGTAATTTGGTTAGAAACCTTCAAAGTTTCTTCGTGATCGCCAGCAGGGATTTCAGTTAATTGGTTGCGTAATTGCACAACCTTTTCAAGCGTTTCACTTTCGTGCTTAGCGTAGCCCTTAACAGTTTCTACCAAATTAGGAATCAAGTCATTACGGCGCTTCAATTGAACGTCGATTTGACTCCAAGATTCTTCTGTATAAACTTTGGCTCTTTGCAAGCCGTTGTAGGCAGTAATGTAAATAGCCACAATTAATACGATGATGGCTAAAATTATCCATAAAAGTGGTGACATTTTTGTATCCTCCTCCACACTATATTATTTAAATTTTAGCCGATTGTATACTTTTGGACAATAAAAAAGAATGCTTTGAAAGCATTCTTTTTCATTTCTTAAATTCTGAAAATCAACAATCCTAAACCAACGATTGTCAAAATGATCAAGCCAGCAAATTGCATGATTGTCCATTGAATAAAGAACTTCTTGCGGCTGACTGTAGCGTGTTGGTTGAACGTCTTCATTACCAGCATGTTGGCCATTGAACCGATTGCGGAACCAAAACCACCGATGTTGGATCCAAGGAACAACGCTTGCGCATAATTAGTGAACTTACCAACCAAAATAGTTGATGGAACGTTACTCATAATTTGACTAGTAAGAATTGATGCGAAGTAAGTTGAGCTCTCAGAGTGAACAGTCATATGAATTAAGTTCACGATTGCTGGAATCTGTTGGATATCACTGATAAAGATAAAGAAACCAGTGAAGGTTAAGAGCAACGCATAGTCGATCTTAAGCATGATTCTTGGATTAATTGCTAGTGCCAAGATAATTGCGATCAACATTGGCCAAACAATATTCACGATTCTGAAAACTCCAAAGAAGAAGAAGATAAAGACAGCGGTCGTGATAATAGTAGGACGCCAGCTGATTCGAATTGGTTCAGTCTTTTGAACCGGAATTTCTTTCTTCGGAATAAATATGAAGACCAAAATCATGATCGCCATTGAAATGATCAAGTAAGGTACTGACCATTTGAAGAAAACTAGTGGCTTAATATCGAAGCGACTAACTAAAAAGATGTTGTGGGGATTACCCCAAGGTGTAAATGCGGCCCCAATGTTTGCGCCCATACCGATTAAAGTAACAGGCAAAATTTGTGGCAGCTTGTAGCGCTTAGCGATATTTAAATAAAGTGGAATTAAAGTTAATACAGTAATGTCATTACCTAAGAACATACCGGCGATAACGGCCAAAACCGTGAACAGCATGTTCAACTTACGCGTATTATCTGCGATACTCGTAAGTTTGTACGCTAAAACATCCAGAACGTGCAAATAAGCATAGATCTGGATCAGCGTCAGCATTGCGGCAACAGACCATAAAGTGTGAAAATTAATATCTGCTAACCGCGGCCTAGCGAAAAAAAGGACTTACTACTGTAATTAAAACTGTAATCTGTAAAATTCTATCTTTAGCAATATTCTTTAAGACGGTCATAAAAGGTCCCCCTTACGTATTACAATCGTCTAAAAACCCTATGTATCATTTTGAGCTTTTTTAGGATAGCTTGCAATGATAAATTTGAAAAAACTAAAGATTTAGGCCACTTTGAGCATTTTAATAGGGGATTTTGCTTAAAAATACTATACTTAAGAAAATGAGTAAACGTAACAGATTAGAGCGAGGACACAACTATGACACAAGAAACTATTTCAATTAACATCAAACCAGAAGCAAAAGAAATTATTGAAAAGAAAAATCCAGAAAACAAGCCACTTTTATTAGCTTTAAATGATGGTTCAAACAAGTATTCAAGACTTGGTGGTACTTGTACAATTGGTGCCAACTTTCAATTCGTGATTCTTGATGAAAAGGATCCTAAATATACTATTAAAGTAGAAAACAATGCCGGTTTTGATTTATGGACTTCACCAGACGAAGTTAGCTTCTTTGAAGGCGGCCTAGTAGTCAACGCAAGAAATTATACATTGAGTTTATCCGATGATAGTGGCATTCTTGATGGAGCGGTATCAATTGATAAATACACACCGCAAGAATTAACTAAGAAGGAAATGCAAGAGGGTAAAACTTGCTAATCATTAGGTAATGAAAGCAATTAATGAAATAAAGAATTTTTCAGCGGAATTTAAACAAAATTGGTTACAATACTTAGTCCTTTTTACGGGCATAGTGTATTAAACCAGTTTGTTTTTATTCCGTTTTTTCGTTATATCACTACATTTGTACTGCAAAAGGGTGCCATTCCGTTTGTTTCGCTTTCTAATTTAGAAATTATTTTAACTAAGCATCCCTTTGTGGCTTTAGCATTGCTAATTGAGTTAGCTGCATTGCTATTTGTCATTTACAGTCAACTTGCGCTGCTTATTTTGGTGATCAAAAATCAATTTGATTTAAAAGAGAGCCTCAGTGAGTACGGGCAATGCTTGAAACACTTTCGATTAGGCTCACTACTTTTATTGGCAATTTATTTTTTGTTAATTATACCTTTTGCCAATATTGTCTTTAGAACGCCACTTTTTAGCCAAGCTAAAAATTCCACAGTTTATTGTGGACTACATGACGCGAGATTGGATTTTACTGACGGTTTTAGTTGTCTTTTATGTCGTGATTTTTATTTTGGGCACTTCGCTTTTTATTCACTTTGCCAATTATGGTGCTGGATAAAACGACCACTAGAGAGGCAATGAAGAAAAGCGCCAGTTTAATGAAAAAGAGTTGGCGCAAGGTATTGGGCTTCTTTATTACCTTGGGAATAATCGCTATTTTGGCCATGGTAATTAACAGCGTGCTGGCATATTTACTGCAGCTATTATGGGACATATTTCCCAGGGAATTAGCCTTAATACTAGCTACGATAAATCTATCACTCTTTCAAGTGATCAGTGAACTACTGCTGATCTGGACTAGTGCTATTTCACTATTATTTTTAATTAAAATTACCACAAAAGAAGAAAAATTACCTAATGCATCCCACAATAAAGCAATCGTGACACCAATCATGATCATCTGGATCTTAGCCATAATCGTCAACGGAGTCGAGAATGTTTTTTATCTGACGGGGATAGACGACCATGCGCCAGTCACCATTTCACATAGGGGAGTAAATGATAAAAATGGTGTGCAAAACACGATCGAGGCTTTAAAGAAGACAGCCAAATTTAAGCCGGACTATGTAGAAATTGATGTCCATGAAACTAAAGATAATCAATTTATCATTATGCACGATGAAAATCTGAAAAAGCTGACTGGGGTAGACAAAGAGCCGAAGTATTTAACCGTAAAACAATTAACTCAGTTAACTGCTAAAGAAGATGGCCATCGTGGCAAGGTTGTTAGTCTAGATCAATATATAAAAGCCGCTAAAAAGTTAAAGCAAAATTGCTGATAGAGATTAAGACTACACAGCATGATTCCAAGAACTTTGTGGCGAACTTTAATAAAAAGTACGGTCAAACAATTTTGAAGAATAAGTACCAAGTGCAGTCGCTTGATTACACTGCTGTCAAAAAAATGCACCAGCTTAATTCAAAAATTCCAGTTTTATATATTCAGCCTTACAACCTAACTTATCCGCGCAGTGCGGCCGATGGCTATTCCATGGAATATTCCACTTTAAGTTCTGATTTCATTTGGCAAGCTCATTTACAAAATCACGTGGTATATGCTTGGACAGTCAATAATACTGCCGAAATGAAAAAGATGATGTATGAACACGTCGATGGCTTTATTACCGATGATGTGGCTAAATTAAATACTACGATTGAAGACTTTGAAGGGCGTAAAAGTTATGCGGAACGACTCTTAAATTACATGACTGCCTTTCCTATACTTGATTAACGCGTCTGATCATGGTAAACTGTATTAGATTTTCGAAAATCTGAAAGGAAGTATAGTACTATGCGTAAAGGTGAAAACTACAACACTGGTTGTGAACCAAACCAAAGACCTAAGAACAAGAGAAACGCAAAGAAGCGTGTTGCTCACGTAGCAGCAGTTGTTGCATTTCTTAACAAGGCCGTAAAAGACGAAAACAAGTAATTTCGTTTTTTAAAATTAAGAAACAGAGAAGAGCTACTAAGAGATCGTTAGATTTGTTAGTAGCCTTTTTTCATGCAATGGGAGTTTTGAGAAGGTTAGGTTATGAATAAAAAATATATTAGACTAGTATATTTTGCACTGCTGGCAGCACTGCTTTTTCCAATTATTACATTTTGGCTAGCGGATTCTTTCCAAATTAACGTGATTAACGCTTTGTTAATGATTTTTGTATTAGCAATCTTCGTTGGCCTATTTTCAGCTAGATACTTAGTTAGTTGGCTGATTATTATTTTGACTACAGTCGCAGTTGCTTTTTTGCTGCTGGGGTATGTGGTAATGGCAAGTACTGAAAAGACATTCTTGATTATTGCCTTTCCGGTTGAAGCAAGTTTATTAAGTGTAGTGCGACACCATATTTTGGACTGGAGTATTGTCTCTGGTCGTGAAAGCGATGCTAAGCGCTTGATAGGCCACTATGATTTAAACGTGAAGCTGCAGACGTATTACAATGCAAGTAAATTCTATAAAGATGTTCTGAAAAAGATTAAACGTTACCCTGACATGAATATGTGGGTTAATGCGGAATTGATCAGTTGGGAACATCACCAACAAGTCGAAGAGCACCATCCACAATATCATGCCAAGTTATTACGTGAGATTGCCAAGATTTTAAAGGAGACACGCCTAAAAAGCGAGTTTATCTATTACACTGGCGATGGTAAATTCTTGATCCTTTCACCTAGAGTTACAGATGAGATGTACAAGGAATTAGATGAGCAAGATTACATTGCTTTGCAAAAATTGGATACCGGAATTCCGTTGATGCTTAAGGTAGCAACTCAGAGTGTAGACTTGCAAAACTGTGAAAAGTTTTCTGATCTGGACAAGCTCCTTAAGCATTTGGAACGAGGCCTAGAAACAGATATCATTGTGGAATATTTGAAGGATGATCAAAATGACTAATTGGTTTTACTTTTTGGCAGTTGGTATTACGTTGATTTTTATCATCTGCTTTTTCATCATTTTCTTTTGTACATTAAAAATTTTAAGTAATGTGGAACAGACTTTGATTAAATCGAAGAGGAAGAATGACAATGAGTGATGTAATGCAGATAATTACGTTGATTTCGATTTGGCTATCGCTGCTCATGTCGATGGTTACTCTAAGTGGGGCAATTGCATTTTGGCTAAAGCACAGCAAGGTTTTAGTTAAAATTACACCGCTTCCTCGTTATCCTAAAGTGACGATCGTTGTCCCAGCCCATAACGAAGAATTGGTAATTAAAAATACGGCGACAGCAATTTTGAATCTTAATTATCCTAAGGATAAATTAGAAGTCTTATTTTACGCGGATAACTGTGAGGACCATACTGCTGATGTTCTAGACAGTGTTTTAGCAGAAGAAAGGTTTAAAAATCGTAACGCTAAAGTAATTAGACGAACTGGTACCGGTGGTAAGGCCGGAGTTTTAAACGATGCCTTGAAAATTGCTCACGGTGAATACCTAGGCGTTTATGATGCGGATGCCATGCCTGAAAGCAATGCACTGTACTTTTTAGTTCGAAAAGTGTTGGAAAATCCTAAGCGTTATATGGCGGCTTTTGGTAGAAATAAAACGCGTAACGCTAAGCAGAACTTTTTAACTAGATGTATCAACCAAGAGATCGTTGTAACGCAGCGAATTCAACACTGCGGTATTTGGCAATTATTCAAAATTGGCCGAATTCCAGGTACTAATTTCATTATTAATAAAGAATATGTAGAATCAATCGGTGGCTGGCGTAATGGTGCCTTGACCGAAGATACCGATATTTCCTTTAAGATTATGGGCTCAGGCAAATTGATTGCACTGGCTTATAACTCTGAAGCTTTCCAGCAAGAACCAGAAAGATTGAAGGACTATTACTTCCAGCGTTTGCGCTGGGCTAAAGGCAACTACGAAGTGGTCATCAACAACTTCAAGCATTTGTTTGATCGAAGCAATTGGCGCGTAAAACTAGAAACGTTTTATTACTCATGTACTTTCTTCTGGTTTAATGCCGCAATTATTTTGTCTGACATTATTTTCTTAGCCAATGTGATTGCAATGATCGTCCACATTTGGCAGCCAGGAGTGCAATTGCCATTCACAATTACTTCAAGCAACATCTTGCTGGCACAGATTTTGTTGCTTAATTGGCTACTGATGATTTTGCTTTATATTTTGCAAATTTATGCGGCCATGTGTACGCAGTTGGGTCAGGCAACTACTGGGCAAATTTGGCTAGCCTTGGCCTCATATTTCTCATATTCGCAATTGTTTATCGTAGTTTCCGTTCATGCAGTATGTTCAGTTACGGCCGATAGATTGTTCCACCGTGATAGTACTAAGTGGGTTAAGACGAAGAGATTTGCCGATTAAGGAAGAAAAATGAAGAGACTAAATCATAATCATCATTTATCCCTGTATTTTATAGTGATTATCGCTATTTTTTCAGGGATTATGGCATATGTACGATTGCAAAACAGTAGCCAATTGCGCCACAATTTTTATAGACAATGGCACAAAGATTACGTTGTTAAAGTTAATCAACAAGAGAGTTTTATTGATACGACGCCAAAAACAGAAACCAGAACCGCGCTATCTGAAGGGCAAGGCTACGGCATGTATATTGCTGTTTTGTCTGCTAAAAGAAAGTGGAGCAAGAAAGAATATTTTGATCAACTGAATAATTTTTATCTCAAGCACCGCGAAACGATTAATAAAGACAAGACAGCATTAATGTCTTGGCGTGCCGTTGAAAATAATGGTCACTGGACGATTAATAAAAATAGTGCCACAGACGGTGACTTATTTATTGCCCAGGCATTATTACTAGCCAGCAAGCAGTGGCATGATGATAAGTATCAAAAAGAAGCGCATGCCATTTTGCAAGATATTTTGCGCTATGAGTACAATCCTGATACTGAAACGCTGACTGTCGGAGACTGGGCTGATTCGAAGTCCAAGTACTACAATTTAATGCGGACTTCTGATGTGATGCCGGAATTCTTCGACAACTTTTATCAAGAAACAGGTGATAAGCGCTGGCTCGTGATCAAAAATACGATGCTTAAGCGACTTAACCAGCTCAGTCATCAAAATAAAACTGGCTTAGTGCCTGATTTTGCTTGGGTAAGCAAAAATGACGCCCAACCGGTTAAGCCTAAGACTATTTCAACGGAAAATGATGGCTACTATTCTGCTAATGCTTGTCGTGTTCCGATGATGCTGGCGGGATGCAATGATCGCTCAGCACAGAACACTTTAAAGAGGATGCTTAAATTCTTTAGTAAGCAAAACACCATAACAGCAGGCTATACTCTAAAAGGCAAGCCATTAAACAAGTACCAGTCTGCCAGCTTCAGTGCACCGATTTTCTATGCCGTATCGTTCAATCGAAATGAAGGCTATGACGATTTGTTCATGTCTCAGCAGTATATTTTTACGCGTCATTTACCGCAAAATAATTATTATGATGCCGCATTGACGACAATGGCTGCTTTAGATGCTGATAAGTTATAAAAAAAGTCCCACAAAAGTGGGACTTTTTTTATTGGTTCTATGATAAATCCTGTTGATAGATTTCTATGATATTCTATCAATAGGATTTTTTGCATTAAAAAA
>ENA-OQBL01000577-OQBL01000577.1-human-gut-metagenome-genome-assembly--contig:-NODE-577-length-18663-cov-5.357413_pt1 | contig 18663 bp, 18 predicted proteins | sample MGYA00242747_ERZ504553 | MGnify/ENA primary metagenome ERZ504553 (study PRJEB26092, sample SAMD00036240) | human gut metagenome | host: Homo sapiens | study: EMG produced TPA metagenomics assembly of...
CGCTCTTGAGGTTGTTTTTGTAGATATCGGCCTTGGCACCGTAGATGATCTGCACACCATCTGCGACCTGAATGACGCCGTTTGCACCCGTCTTCTGCTTCCAGTCAGTATCCGGCATAACGAGAGCCTTGTCTTTGACTTTGACGCGCAGTCGAGTAAAGCAGGCATCCACATGCTGGATATTGTCTGCACCACCCAGACCTTCAATGATGGTCGCCATCATCTCGTCGCTCATTTTCTTGTCCAGCTTCTTGACCTCCTGGCCATCATCTTCGCGGCCGGGAGTCTTGTAGTTGAACTTGGTGATCATGAAGCGGAAGGTGAAATAGTACAGGAAGAAGCAGGGAATGCCAATGATGAACACCCAGATCCAGTTAGAGCCTTTATCCGCCTGCATGATGCCATTGAAGATCGTGCTCAGGAAAGGGCCGCCGAAGGAACTGGGCCCCGGGATATTCACCTTGCAGATGTAAGTCAGCAGGTAGGCCAGACCTGCATAGCCAGCGTGCACCACGAACAGCAGCGGAGCCGCAAACAGGAAACTGTACTCAATGGGCTCGGTGATGCCAGTGAAGATGGAGGGGATGATGGCTGCGATCAGCAGCGCCTTGACCTGAGGCTTACGCTCCGGCTTTGCGCAATGGTACATGGCCAGAGCCGCACCGGGCAGACCAAACATAGCAAAAATAACCTTGCCGTTCATGATAAAGCGGGTAATGTTCACGTCAAACATGGCATCCGGAGAAGCCAGCATGGCGTTGTAAATGTTCACTGCGCCTTCATACAGCGTGCCATCAATGACCATGGAACCGCCAAGGTTTGTGAAGAAGAACGGAGTGTAAATAAAGTGATGCAGGCCAAAAGGCAGCAGCGCACGCTCTGCCAGACCATAGATCACACTGCCTGCCATGCCAGTGTCATAAATGATCTCGCCCATGAAGCCCAGACCGGTCTGAACGAAGGGCCACACCACAGACATTACCAGACCCAGCGCAGAGCAGGCCAGCAGCGAGATCATCGGCACGAATTTTGTGCCTGAGAAGATGCCCAGAACCGGCGGCAGCTGAATATTATAGTATTTGTTATGCAGCTTTGCAACCAGCAGACCCACCAGAATACCGCCGAATACACCGGTGTCAAGCGAAGCGATGCCCATGACCATGGACTGGCCGGTCTTCATCGCCGCAGGGTCCAGAATGCCCAGACTGGTCAGCAGGATATTCATCACATTGTTCATGGCGAGGAAACCGATCACGCTGGACAATGCCGCGATGCCCTTTTCCTTTTCTGCATAGCCGATGGCAACGGAAACAGCAAAAATGATTGGAAGATAGGAGTTAATGGTATTGCCCATGGCCTTGAGCAGATTAAAGAACAGCTTGACATAGGTATTGCCCAGAACCGGCCACAGTGCCACAATGTTCTTTGTCGTGAACGCAGAGCCAATGCCCACCAGAATACCTGCGATGGGCAGGATCATGACAGGCGTCATTAGAACTTTTCCCAGTTTCTGGAACTGTGAAAAGGTAACTTTCTTCTCTCTCTTCTCCATGATTTACCTCCTGAGGATCTCAGTGCAGTTCGGGCCAGTAGCCCTTATTGGCTTCGATCATCTTATCCAGGATCTTGCGTGCCACCTTGGCAGAGGGAACTGTCTTGTTCATCGTGAATGCTTCCAGTGCCTTCTGGTAGGAGTGTTCAAAATAAGCATCCACGATCAGCTTTTCCGAAGAGACCTGCTGCATCATCATGCCCAGCTGGAACTGGGGGATATTGCCGATGGTAACAGGCTCCGGGCCCCACTTGCGCAGGTAGCAGGGAACTTCCACCATGGCATCATACGGCATCTGCGGGATGCAGCCCTTGTTTTCCACAATGACCAGATAGCGGTCCGCATTGTTATAGGCAATGGAGCATGCCACATCCACAATAAAATCGCCAAAAGCATTGAACAGATTCAGGTTTGCTTCCTTCTTGCCGCCGCTCTCGCGGATCAGCTTTGCCTGCTCGATCATGTCCTTCTCACGGCCATCCATGACCATGTTGGCACGCGTGTAGTTGGGATCCATATCCTCGGCGCTTTCCTTGGCATACAGATAGTACTGCAGGTAGGTATTGGGCAGATACTCCGGGAAGTCGGTGAGGATTTCCTTAAAGTTTTCCCATGTGTGGCGCCAGGAAGGATCGGAGTGGTGCTTATCATGAGAAGCAGCCAGACCGAACTTCATGATCTTTTCCTTCAGTTCCGGCATACGGTCCACACCGCTCTTGTCGTACAGGTGGGTCCACCAGCCAAAGTGGTTCAAACCAAAGTAGACCGGGTCCACATCGTTGTATTTTTCCAGACCCAGCATCTTTGCGAAGGACAGCATGATGGCTACCGGCATATCGCAGATGTTCAGGATCTTATAGTTGTTGTACTTGCGGCGGGTGGCCTCAGCCACGATCGCAGCAGGGTTGGAGTAATTGATAATCCATGCCTCGGGTGCGTACTTGCGCACATCGTCGATCACCTGGAACACGCCGGGGATGGAACGCAGGCCGTATGCCATGCCGCCGGGGCCGCAGGTCTCCTGACCCACAACGCCAAACTCCAGCGAGATCTTCTCGTCCTTCTCCCGCATTTCCATGCCGCCCTGACGGATCTGAGCAAAGGCAAAGTCAATATCGGTGTAGGCCTTTTCCGGGTCCGTGGTGGTGAAGTAGACGCACTCCGGATCCAGCTTTGCGATCAGCGAGCCGCACAGGGTATCGACCAGCTCCAGACGATCCGGGTCAATATCGTACAGCACCAGCTTTTTCAGCGGGAAGCGGTCAAGATTTGCAATCAGGCTCTGGATAATGCCGGGGGTATGGCTGGAGCCGCCGCCGACAATAACAACTTTAAATCCTTCCATTTTTGAAACCTCACATTCGTTTTGCGATCATGTTTCTGATTTTACCCTTGCGCGCGCTTTGGAGAGTGACTATAATATAATCGATATGAACAATTTTTTTAAAGGCGTTTTGAAAGTTTTGAACCAGTTTGCCCAAGTTGAAACAATTCCAGAGTCTGAAAAATATTTTCACACCTGCTAACTTTCTTCAAAGCCTTCCCGCCGGAGGACATCATGGACTTTTTCACCCGCATTGCAGAACACACGCCCCAGCTGAACAAAAACGATAATGAGCTTCTTTCTTACTGCATTCGCAACCACACCGAGATCGCCAATCTCAAGGTGACGGAACTTGCGGACCGGTTGTTCATCTCACCGGCTTCTGTCGTCCGCTTTTGCAAGAAGCTCGGTTTCAGTGGTTATTCCGATTTTAAGGCATCTTTGCGCATGGATCTGTTTGAGCCGGAGGAAATGCCGCGAAAGTCTCACCCGACCGACTTTTTCCGGGATATCCACAAAACCATCGAGATGGTTCCGGAGGAGACCGTAGAGCGTATCGTAGAGCTGATCCACTGCAGCCGCCGCATTGAGCTGTATGCCGTAGGTAGCAGCAGAATGCCCGGCTCCGAACTTGCAAAGCGGCTGCAGACCATCGGCAAGGCCGCCTTCTGTTACGATGACAGCACCCTGATGAATATCAGCGCCCGGCAGCTGACTTCCGATGATCTGGTTTTGGCCCTTTCCATTTCCGGCGAAACAAGTCTGATCATTGCCGCTGCAACGGTTGCCAAAAGCCGTGGTGCCGCATTGGTTTCTTTTACAAATCTCGGCAGCAATACCCTCAGCGGCATGGCAGATGAAAACCTGTATGTCAACGCCACAAACTTTGTGTGCTCCGGCCTTCCGGTGCAGTCCCGCGTACAGCTGCTGATGCTGTGCGAATACCTGTTCTTCCGCTACATAGAGACCTATGGGGACGAGCGCCAGCAAAGTATCGGTTGACACCATTTCACCGCAGCGCACAGCCAACGCTCTATTCCACCAACAAATCTCCCACGATAAAAAACAGGGCCGCCGCACAAACGATGTGCGGCGGCCCTGTTGGCGTTCTGTTTTTATTTCCCCGCCAGAAGAATGGCCAGCACGGCTTTCTGCACGTGCAGGCGGTTCTCGGCTTCATCGAAGATTTCCGGTGCGTGCTGCTCGAACACCGCCGAGGAGATCTCCTCACCCCGGTGGGCGGGCAGGCAGTGCAGCACCATGACATCGGGCTTGGCGCTTTCCAGCAGCTTGCTTGTGAGCTGATAGCCCACAAAATCCCGCAGGCGCTGCTCACTTTCCGGCGTGCCGGGCTGGGCGGTGTTCCACACGGCCGTTGCCACCACGTCGGCATCCTGAATACCCTCGGCAGGGTCTGCGGTCAGGTGGAAGGCGCTGCCGTACTTGTGGGCGAACATCAGCACATCCGCCGCCGGGCGGTAGCTCTGCGGGCAGACGCAGGTGACCTGCATCCCAGCCAGCAGTCCGCCCACGATGAGGCTGTTTGCCATGCTGCTGCCGTCGCCGACAAAGCAGAGCTTCCGGCCCGCAAGGCTGCCCCGGCGCTCCCGAATGGTCATCAGGTCGGCCAGCACCTGGCAGGGATGGGCGTAATCCGTCAGGCCGTTGATCACCGGCACACCGGCCAGCTCGGCAAACTCTTCCAGATCGCTCTGGCGGTAGGTGCGCCACACCACGCAGTCGTAGTAGCGGCCCAGCACTCGGGCGGTGTCCTTGAGGGGCTCGCCGCGCCCGGCCTGCAGCTCGGCGGTGTTCATGTAGTTGCCCAGACCGCCCAGCTGGTACACACCCACCTCAAAGCTGGTGCGGGTTCGGGTGGATGCCTTGGAGAACATCAGGGCAACCGTCTTTCCTGCCAGCAGCGGGCCGTGCCGCCCAGCTTCTGCTGTGCCTTGAGTTGATCGGCCACATCCAGAATGTGGGTCAGCTCGGCAGGGGAGAGGTCGCTCATTTTCAGCAGAATTTTTCATGCCTGCTCCTTCGGAGCCGTCGGCTCCATCTTGCCCAGCACATCGCTCAGGATCTCCAGCGCCATGTCCACATCGTGCTCGCTGAGGGTCAGCGGCGGCAGCAGGCGCAGGCGGGTCTTGGCTGTCAGCACCAGCAGGCCCGCTTCGCGGCAGGCGGCCAGCACATCTGCGGCCTTGAGGTCGTAGAACTCGATGCCCACCATCAGGCCGATGCCGGAAATGCTCTTGACATGGGGCAGCTTTGCGATGCCCGCGCGCAGCTGGACGGCGCGCTCGTTGACATTGGCAAGGAAGCTCTGGTCCATGCGGTCCACCACCACGTTGGCACCGGCGCAGACCACCGGGTTGCCGCCGAAGGTGGAGCCATGGGTGCCGGGGCCCATGCCCTCGGCCACCTTTTCGTTCATCAGCACTGCGCCGATGGGCAGGCCGCCGCCCAGACCCTTGGCCAGCGTGACCACGTCCGGCTTGAGGTTGTAGTGCTCGCAGCACAGGAAGGTGCCGGTGCGGCCCACGCCGGTCTGCACCTCGTCCACGATGAGCACAAGATCTTTTTCGTCGCAGAGCTTGCGCACGGCCTGCACGTAGTCCGGGTCCAGCGCCATCACACCGCCCTCGCCCTGAATGAGTTCCAGCATCACGGCGCAGGTGGTGCGGTCCACCAGCTCCTCCAGCGCTTCGATATCGCCTGCCGGAGCATACAGGAAGCCCTCGTTGAAGGGGCCGAAGTAGTTGTGGAACACCTCCTGACCGGTGGCGGTCAGGGTGGCGATGGTGCGGCCGTGGAAGCTGTTCACCAGCGTGATGACCGTGGTGCGGTCCTTGCGGTAGTGGTCCACGCTGTACTTGCGCGCGGCCTTAATGGCACCCTCGTTGGCCTCGGCACCGGAGTTGCCAAAGAACACCTTGCTCATGCCGGTGCGCTTGCACAGCTTTTTGGCCAGCTTGCCGCAGGGCGCGGTGTAGTAAAGGTTAGAGGTATGCTGCAGCTTGTGGGCCTGCTCCGAGACGGCTTCGGCCCAGTCCAGATCACAGTAGCCAAGGCTGTTCACGCCAATGCCGCTGGTAAAATCCAGATACTGCTGGCCCTCTGGGCCTGCGGCGCGCAGGCCGTGGCCTTTTTCCAGCACAATAGGGTTGCGGTTATAGGTGTGCAGGACGTATTCGTTGTCCCGCTTGATGACTTTTTCAGAATCCATAGGTGTACCCTCCTGTGAACAGAAACTGTGAACAGAAAACCCTCTCAGGCGCTTTCGCGCCAGAAAATGCTGGCAAAGGCTTGAGAGGGTCATTTTTCTTATTATACCGCCTGCACGGCACCTGCGCAATGCTTATTCGCGGTGGCTGCGGCGGTAAAAGCGGGTGCCGGAGCCGCGGTTGGAGAACAGCTCCAGCAGGATGGAGTGGGGCACGCGTCCATCGATGATGACCGCCTCGTGCACGCCCTGATAGATGGCATCGGCCATGCCGCCGATCTTGGGGATCATGCCGCCCGCAATGATGCCGGCGGACTTATAGCCCTCGATCTCGGACACCTCCACCTCGGGGATGAGGGTGCTCTCGTCGTCCTTATCCCGCAGCAGGCCCGCGATATCGGTCATGGATACCAGCTTCTCCGCTTTCAGCGCAATCGCGATCTGCGCAGCGGCGGTGTCGGCGTTCACGTTGTAGGCCTGACCCAGATCGTCCATGCCCACCGTGGCGATCACGGGAATGAAGCCGCCGTCCAGCAGGCTTGCGATCAGGGTAGCGTCCACATGCACGATCTCGCCCACATGGCCCAGCTGGGGGGTCCAGCTCGGTGCAGCGCAGCATCTGGCCGTCCATGCCGCACAGGCCCACGCCGCGGCCGCGCAGCTTTGCCACCAGATCCTTGTTCACCTTACCGGCCAGCACCTGCTGCACGATCTCCATGGTGGCATCGTCAGTCACGCGCAGACCGTTTGCGAAATGGCTCTCCACGCCCACTTTCTTCAGCATCTCGTTGATGGCCGGGCCGCCGCCGTGCACCAGCACCACGCGCACACCCAGCAGGGTAAGGGTGACCAGATCGTTCATGACGGCATTTTTCAGTTCTTCGTTGATCATGGCATTGCCGCCGTACTTTACCACCATGGTCTTTCCGTGATACTTCTGGATGTAGGGTGTCGCCTCAGAGAAAAGGCGCGCCATTTCTTCGTTTTTCATAAGATTTCCTCTGAACCCTCTCAGTCAATGCCTTGCGGCATTGCCAGCTCCCCCGAGAGGGGGAGCTTTTGCCGGACGGGTCACTTTATTTCATAAAATCAGCTGCTTGTCGTTCGTTTTAAGCTCCCCCTTCGGGGGAGCTGGCGCGCAGCGCCTGAGAGGGTTATCAGGTGCGGTAGTCGCCGTTGATCTTGACGTAATCGTAGGTCAGATCGCAGCCCCATGCCTTTGCGGATGCATCGCCGGTGCCCATGTCCACCTTGACCAGCACATCGTGCTCAGCCAGCACCTTGGCAGCTTCGTCCTCGCTGTAGGGGTGGTAGGCGGCGTTTTCGCACACATACACCTCACCGGCCTTGCTGGAAAGCCACACGCAGACCTTATCAATGGAGAAATCGCCGGGGGTGTAGCCGATGGCGCACAGGATGCGGCCCCAGTTGGCATCGCGGCCGAACACTGCGGCCTTGAACAGGTTGGAGCACACCACGCTGCGGCTGACGGCACGGGCGGTCTTCAGGTCGGGGGCGTGGGTCACTTCGCAGGTGATGAGGTGGGTGGCACCCTCGCCGTCACCGGCGTGCTCGGCACACATGTGCTCTGCAATGGCGGTGAGCGCGGCAACAAAGGCTTCGTAGTCCGCGTTCTCCTCGCAGATCTCCGGGTTGCCTGCAAGGCCGGAAGCCATGATGATCAAGGTATCGTTGGTGGAAGTGTCCAGATCCACGCTCATCTGGTTGTAGGTGCCGGGCACCACGGTCTTGAGGGCCTTTTCCAGCAGGATGGGCGAGACCGCCGCATCGGTGGTGTAGAAGGCCAGCATGGTGGCCATGTTGGGGGCGATCATGCCGCTGCCCTTGCCAATGGCACCCACCGTGCAGGTCTTGCCGCCCAGCTCGAACTGGATGGCGTATTCCTTTTTGTGGGTGTCGGTGGTCATGATGGCGGTGGCGGCATCGGTGCTGCCCTGCTCGTCCGCAGCCAGCTTTGCGGCGGCGGCAGGGATGCCCCGGGCAAAGGGGTCGATGACCATGGGCTGACCGATGACACCGGTGGAAGCGGGCAGAACGTCCTGCGGGTCGATGCCCAGCTCCTTGCCCACCAGCTCACAGCATTCCTCGGCCAGCGCCACGCCGTTGGCGGCGCAGGTGTTGGCGTTGCCGCTGTTCACGATGATCGCCTGTGCGTAGCCGTCCTTCAGGTGGGCGCGGTCCACCTTGATGGGTGCGCCGCAGACCTTGTTGGTGGTGTACACACCGGCGGCGGCACAGCGCACGTCCGCCTTGATGAGTGCCAGATCGTATTTTTCTGCATGGTTTGCGCGGATGCCGCAGTGCACGCCAGCCGCTGCAAAACCCTTGGGCGCGCAGATGCCGCCCGCAACTTCTTGATACTGCATAATGATCTTCCTTTCCCACAAAGAAATACTTCTCACTCGAACGGGCTAGCCCTCTCAGGCTCACATACGCTCGCCAGCTCCCCCAAAGTGGGAGCCCTTGGCAGTCCACGCAAACTTCATCTTTTTGCCAAGGCCTCTCCCTTTGGGAGAGGTGGATTTGCGAAGCAAAGACGGAGAGGGCGAGGACGCTGCCCGTGTACGAGCCATCTTTATTCCAATCCTTCGGTCTCTTCCAGCCCCAGCATCAGGTTCATGCACTGGACGGCCGCGCCGGAAGAGCCTTTGCCCAGATTATCGAACAGGGAGACCAGCATCATCTGGTCGCCTGCAGCGTTCACGGTCATGTACAGCTCCATGCGGTCGGTACCGGCCATGGCATTGGAGTACAGGCCGTTTTCCGGCAGGGCTTCGTTCAGAGCGTGCACCTTGACGGTGGCAGCATCCTTGTAATATGCCGCAATGCCCTCGGCCACCTGTTCGGCGGTGCTGCCCGCCAGCGTCAGATCCAGCGGCACCAGCACCTGCATGCCGCAGTAATAGTCACACACCACCGGCACGAACATGGGGGTGTGGGCAAGGCCGCTGATCTTCTGCATTTCCGGCAGATGCTTATGGGCAAGGCCCAGACCGTAGCTCTTGGGTGCATCCAGCTTGCTGTGCACCGGGCGGTCAACGCTCTCGTACTCGGCGATCATCTTTTTGCCGCCGCCGGAGTAGCCGGAGATGCCGGTACAGCTGAAGGGATAATCGGCCGGTGCAAGGCCCAGCTCCACCAGCGGGCGGGCAATGCTGATAAAGCCGCTGGCATAGCAGCCGGGCACCGCCACGCGGCAGGAATTTTTGATTTTTTCCTTCTGGCCCGCCAGCTCCGGGAAGCCGTAGTCCCATGCGGCATCGGTGCGGAAGGCGGTGGAGGTGTCCAGCACCTTCACGTCCGGGCGCAGCAGAGGCATGACCTCTTTGGAAGCGGCATCCGGCAGGCAGAGGAAGGCGAGGTCGGCAGAGTTGATCACCTTCGCGCGCTCGTTCACATCCTTGCGGCCCTCTGCGGAAATGGAAAGCAGCTCGATCTCCGGGCGTGTGCCAGACGGTCGGCAATGCGCAGGCCGGTGGTGCCGGAAGAGCCATCAATAAAAACTTTCACGCTCATGCGTTCTTTTCCTCCCACGCATCCAGCTGTGCGTTTGCCAGTGCGATCTGGTTGTTCACGCTGGCTTCGCTGGGGCCGCCGTAGCTGGTGCGGCCCTCGCAGCACTTGACCAGATCAATGGCATCATAGATATCGTTCTCGAACAGAGCGCTGTAGCCCTTGAACTCGTCGAGGGTCAGCTCTTCAAGGGTCTTGTCCTTTGCGATGCAGTCGGACACCATGCAGACCGGTCAGCTTGTAGGCATCGCGGAAGGGCATGCCCCTTCTTGGTGAGGTAGTCGGCGCAGTCGGTGGCGTTGATAAAGCCCTTGGCGGCGGCGCGGCGCATGTTGGCCGGAATGGTCTTCATGGTGTCCAGCATGGGAGTGACCGTCTTCAGGCACAGCTCCAGCGTATCCACTGCGTCGAAGATAGCTTCCTTATCTTCCTGCATGTCCTTGTTGTAGGCGAGGGGAATGCCCTTCATCATCACCAGCAGGGTGTTCAGGTCGCCGTAGACGCGGCCGGTCTTGCCGCGGATCAGCTCGGTAACATCCGGGTTCTTCTTCTGCGGCATGATGGAAGAGCCGGTGGTAAAGGCATCGTCCAGCTCAATGAACTTGAACTCCCAGCTGCACCAGAGGATGATCTCCTCGGAAAGCCGGGACAGGTGCATCATGCAGATGGAGATGGCGTTTGCCAGCTCGATGCAGAAATCGCGGTCGGACACGCCGTCCAGACTGTTGGCACAGGGAGCCGCAAAGCCCAGCTTTTCGGCGGTGAACTGGCGGTCCAGCGGGTAGGTGGTGCCAGCCAGCGCGCCGCTGCCCAGCGGGCACTGTGCGTCCATGCGGGCGGTGGCATCCTCAAAGCGCTGCAGGTCGCGCAGCAGCATGGAGGCATATGCCATCAGGGCGTGGCCAAAGGTGATGGGCTGGGCACGCTGCAGATGGGTGTAGCCGGGCATGACGGCGGTGGTGTTCTCACCGGCCTTTTTGCAGATGACCTTGATGAGCTCCACAATGTAGGCCTGCAGGGTGTGGCTGTAGTCCCGCAGGGTCAGGCGGATATCCAGCGCCACCTGATCGTTGCGGCTGCGGCCGGTGTGCAGCCGCTTGCCGGCATCGCCGATGCGGGCGGTGAGGGTCTGCTCCACAAAGGTGTGCACATCCTCGGCATTGGGGTCGATCTCCAGCCTGCCGGCTGCCAGATCATCGGCGATGGAAGCCAGACCGTTGAGGATGTCCTCACAGTCCTTTTCCGAGATGATGCCCTGCTTTGCCAGCATGGCGGCGTGCACGCCGCTGCCGCGCATATCCTGCGCGATCATGCGCTGGTCGAAGCGGATGGAGGAGTTGAAGTCGTTCACGCGGGAATCCACGGCCTTGGAAAAACGGCCCTTCCAGAGTTGTTCTGCCATAGTTTTATCCTTTACTTTATGTCCAAACCCTCTCAGTCACGGCTTGCGCCGTGCCAGCTCCCCCGAGGGGGGAGCTTTTCTTCTGCCTGCGAAAAGCAAGAGCTTCCCCACTTGAAGAACGGCTTTGCCGAACTGCGCATAAAGCTCGCCCTTCGGGAGAGCTGGCAAACCCGTCAGGGTTTGACTGAGAGGGTTCGTCAATTTCTTCTAAAAACGGCAAAGCCGCCGCAGGGGAAAACGCTCCTGCGGCGGTGCCGCCGGCAACGATGCCGGTTGGATGGAACTTCCGTGTGAAAGTGTGAAAACACACGAAAGGGAAGATGTTATAGCTGCTTACTTGACCTCCGGCCAGTTCTTGGACAGCTTTGCGCGCTCCTTGATGGACAGGCCGAACAGGTTGATGAAGCCTGTTGCATCAGCCTGATTGTAGTCCTCGTCCTCACCGAAGGAAGCGGTCTGCTCGTCGTACAGGGTGTACGGAGAGGTGACACCTGCGTTGATCATGTTGCCCTTGTAGAGCTTGAGCTTCACATCGCCGGTAACGGTCTTTTCCAGACTGTCGGCAAAGGCATCCAGAGCCTCGCGCAGCGGGGTGAACCACTGGCCGTTGTAAACGATATCGGCATACTTCTGGGCCAGCTGAGCCTTGAAGTGAGAGCTTTCCTTATCCAGAGTGATGGTCTCCAGAACATTGATGGCCTTGTACAGGATGGCACCGCCGGGGGTCTCATAGACGCCGCGGCTCTTCATGCCCACCAGACGGTTCTCCACGATATCCAGCAGGCCGATGCCGTTCTCGCCGCCCAGCTTGTTCAGGTGCTCCACCAGCTCCACAGCGCCCATCTCCTTGCCGTCCACGGCGGTGGGGATGCCCTTTTCAAAGTGGATGGTCACATAGGTGGGAACATCGGGAGCCTGCTCGGGGCTGATGCCCAGCTCCAGGAAACCGGGCTTGTTGTACTGGGGCTCGTTGGCGGGGCTCTCCAGATCCAGACCCTCGTGGCTCAGGTGCCACAGGTTCTTATCCTTGGAGTAATTGGTCTCGCGGTTGATCTTCAGGGGGATGTGGTGAGCCTCGGCGTAGTCGATCTCCTCGTCACGGCTCTTGATATCCCACTCACGCCACGGAGCAATGATGGCCATATCGGGGCACAGGGCCTTGAGGGTCAGCTCAAAACGCACCTGATCGTTGCCCTTGCCGGTGCAGCCGTGGCAGATGGCATCTGCACCTTCCTTGATGGCGATATCAGCCAGAGCCTTTGCGATGCAGGGACGTGCAAAGCTGGTGCCCAGCAGGTAATCTTCGTACTTCGCGCCGAACTTCAGGGTGGGGAAGATGTAGTTCTCCACAAAGTCCTTCTTCAGGTCCAGCACGTACAGCTTGGAAGCGCCGGTAGCCTTGGCCTTTTCTTCCAGACCGTCCAGCTCGGTGCCCTGACCCACGTCACCGGAGACAGCGACGACCTCGCAGTTGTTGTAGTTTTCCTTCAGCCAGGGAATGATGATGGAGGTGTCCAGACCGCCGGAGTATGCCAGCACGACTTTTTTGATGTTTTCCTTTTTCATAGGTGACGCTCCTTTTTCATAAAAATACACTTTTGTTTTCTGATGCGCACTTTCCCTTCGCATCCTCTTCCGTTGCGTTTCGGTTGATGCTTTTATTATACGCCGCGCTGTTTTTTCGTCAATAACAAAACCATACAAACCTTTTTTGCTTCCGGCACCCGTTTTTCGTTCATGTTGCATCTTTATGCGTTATTTGCAGAATATATTCATATTTTATGCATTTACACAGTATATATTCGGGGCACATGCAGCCTGTCCGGAGGCATGTGCGGACTACAGCACACGGAAAGAATTCACACCGCAAAAACAAAAAGCCCGGGACCCTTTCGTGAGCCGTCTGGCCCTGAAAGAGTCCCGGGTTTCGTTTTGGCCTTATGCGCCGGCAAAGGGCCCGCCCGCCGCCGTCCATGCGGCGCACAGCAGTTCCTTCTGGGCCTTGGGCAGCTGCTTGAGGGCATACTCCCGCCGCAGGGCGGCGCGCTTATCCGCGCACAGTTCCAGATAGGCAAAACCCCCGGCCCCTCTGGCACGGGTGTATTTTGCGCCGCGTCCGCTCTGGTGTGCGCGCAGGCGGGCGGCAGGGTCGGTGGTCCAGCCGGTGTACAGCGTACCGCCGGTACACCGCACCATATACACAAAGGCGGGCTTTGGCCGGGCGCACGGCTCAGATGCGGCCATTGTTCTTTAACACCTGACGGCAGGCGGCAAGGGCAGTTTCCTTATCCTTGGCGGTGATGAGGAAGCGGCTGGCGTGGCAGAAGCTGATGCCCGGGATGCCGCTCTTCTGCTCAATGACCTCCTGCGGCTGGCCGGCCCAGCTCTGGGGGAAGGGGAGTTTGGGGCGCTTGGTCTTGTGGTCGGTAACGCACTGGGCGCTCCAGCCGCCGCGCTGGCTGGGGTAGATCACGAACAACGCGTCCGTCTTGTACAGGCCGTTCTTCCACGGCAGATAGCAGGGCAGTACCACGATGCCGTCCCGGGAGTTTTTGTAAGCCTGCTGCACCTTTTCGTCGGCGCGGTTCACGGCGTTGGCGCTGGCGATCTGGTTTTCCAAGATCTGCTTTGCCACGGCCACCGCCTTGAAAAAGCAGGTGTCCTGATCCTCTTTGGAGTCCCACACCGGGTTAAAAAGCCAATGGCATCGCACAGGCTGTTCTGCTCGCCGGTGTTATCGTTGAGGTCCAGCGGCTGGATGAAGTTCTCGTCAATGAGCCGGGCCTGGCGCTCACCCACAAGGCCGGGGCCGAGCACCCGCCACAGCAGGCCGAGGGCCGCATAGGGCACGCCATTGGGGCGGCACTCCCGCGGCTCCTGATGGTGGTCGAACATACCAAAGCCCACATCGTACACGATGCCGTCAAAGCCGTCCGGCACCACAAAGCCGCGGGTGATCTTGATGTCCGGGCGCAAAATTTGCAGCAGGGCAGTGGCAAACACATCGTCGGCGTGGAACTTGCCGGCGTGGGTGAAGCCGTTTGCAGGAATTTTCATAGATGTACCTCGTTCCCAATAAAATGTCTGGCAACAGTATAGCACACTTTGCAGAAAGGGACAACGAAAAGCCCCGGGACGGGCACGCCATTCCGGGGCTTTTTGAGCGTATTCTTACTTTTTCTTTGTGGTGCGTGCCTTTTTAGCGGCAGGAGCGGCGGGCTTTTCCGCCGGGGCGGTCTCCGGCTCGCCCAGAGCCAGAATGCTGCTCAGTTCCTTCTGAGCTGCGGCATTCGTGGCATCGGTGGTGGCCAGCACGTCGGCGTAGAACTGCTCCATGCCCTCGCGGGTGGAGAAGGTGGCAACGTACATCTGGTTGCCCATGGCGCCGCTCAGCGCGTCCGGCATGCGGTCCACCATGCGCATGTTCTGCTGGTACTTCTGCATGATCTGCTCGTGGCTGTACACAAAGTGCTTGCCGTCGCGGCGGCCTGCAAACGGGCAGTAGAAGTGCTCGCCCACCGGCATATCGGTGCCGCCAAAGGCGATCATATCGGCCCAGATCTTATACACGTTGGTGGAGCGGGCAAAGTTGATCATATCCGGAGTGAAGCCGCCGCAGGGGCGCATGTTGACCTCCAGCGCCACGATCTGGCCCTTTTTGCCCATGCTGGCCTGATTCTCGGTCATGCGGAAGAACTCAAAGTGGATGAAGCGGCTCTTCACGCCAAAGCTCTTGACGGCGGCACGGCCTGCAGCGCGGGTGTCCTCGGGCAGGTCCTTGATGATGTAGTAGATGGAGTTGTCGTTGTCGTTGACGATATCCATGATGGACATGGGGCTGACGTTGCCGGCCTCAAAGATGGGGTTGCCGTTGGCATCGATGATGGCATCGTAGCTGTTCACCTCGGCCCGGACGAACTCCTCCATGATGTACTCCACATCCGGGTGATGGGCCGTCTTCTGCACGAGGAACTTTTTCAGGTCCTCGTCGCTGGACAGCTTGTGGGTATCGGATGCGCCCACGCCGTTATCCGGCTTTACCACCACCGGGTAGCCCACCTCGTCGATGAACTTCCGGCAGCCCTCGTAATCGTCCACCATGTGGTAGCGTGCGGTGGCGATGCCGGCCTTCTGGTAATACTCCTTCATCTTGCTCTTGTACTTGATGCGGGGCATATCGGAGGTCTGGAAGCCGGAGGTGATGTGGAAATCGGTGCGCAGGGCTGCGTCCCGCTCCAGCCAGTATTCATTGTTGGACTCCAGCCAGTCGATGCGGCCATACTTGAATGCAAAGAAGGCCACGGCGCGGTAGACCTCGTCGTAGTTTTCCAGACTGCCCACCTTGTAGTACTCGTTCAGGCTGTCCTTCAGCTCCGGCTTCAGCTCATCGTAGGGCTGGTCGCCGATGCCCAGCACGTTCATGCCGTTGTTTTTCAGCTCACGGCAGAACTGCCAGTAGTTCGTCGGGAAGTTCGGGGAGATAAAATAAAATTCTGCATAATTTCGCGTCTTCTTTCCTTGAATATCCTCTATTTGCTGTAGAGAAACCTCTCAGTCTCGCTAACGCTCGACAGCTCCCCTACCGAGGGGAGCCTCTGGCGAAGAGATGAAGCTTTCCGTTATGCCAAAGCCTCCCCTCATTAGGGGAGGTGGCACGCCGTAGGCGTGACGGAGAGGTTTTCTCTCACCCTAAAATATACGGCATGTAATAAATCGTCTGCTTATACCACCAATCCCAGTCGTGCTTGACGTCGTGGCCCCACAGATCCACCCAGACAGGGATGTTCTTTGCCTCGAAGATGCGCTTGAGCATCCAGGTGGTGTCGGGCTGCTCCCATGCGCCCTGACCGCAGCAGATGACCGCCTTCTGGTTCCGGTACAGCTCCATATAGGGGTGATCCTCCGGGAAGTTGCGCATATAGTCCACGGGAGAGTTCATATACACCAGCTCATCCATGTAGTCGCCGAAGCCGTAGTGGGCGGTGTAGATACCGCTGAGGGCCAGACAGCCGCAGAAGATGTCGGGCCAGCGGAGGTAAAGGTTGACCGCATGGGTCGCGCCGAGGCTGCAGCCGAAGGCGATGACGCCGGGCAGGTCATCCCAGCCGTTGCGCTCCTTGGACAGATAGCGCAGCTTGGGGACAGCCTCATCCACGATATAATGCAGCCACTGCTCATACCGGCGGATGCGCCAGTAAGGGTCGCCATTGGTGTCCGACCAGGTCTCCTTGTCCAGCGTGTCGATGGACATGACCATGAGCTGGCCCGACTCGATCCAGGGTGCAAGGGTGTCAGCCATGTGGAAGTCCTCGAAGTCGAAGAAGCGTCCGTCCTGACAGGGGATGTACAGCATGGGCCGTCCCCCGTGTCCGTAGACTTTGCACTCCATCTCCCGGCCCAGCGCCGGGCTGTATTCCTTGAAATACTGCATCTCCATATGCTTTCCTCCTCCGTTTGGTTCAATCAAGCTCGTACATCAGGGTGTGGAACACGAAAGGCAGCTGCTTTTCCCAGCTGGCTTCGCTGTGGTCTCCGCCCGGCACGACGCGGGCCGTCAGGTTGATGCCCCGGGCAAAGATCTTGCTACACATCTCGCCGAAGCCTTTCCGCATCCCGTCGTGGTTGCCCATCTCTCTGGAGCCGTAATCCATGTAGAGCACGGTACCCGGGGCCAGCTTGCAGCGGCCCACCAGCGCCGTCAGCGCCTCCGGAGCCACCCACAGCGAGGGCGAGAGCGCCGCCGCACGGCCAAACACATCGCTGTACTGCAAAAGAGCGTACAGGCTCATGAGGCCGCCCATGGAGCTGCCGCCGATGAAGGTATGAGCCCGGTCGGGCTGGGTGCGGTAGTTGGCGTCGATGTAGGGCTTGAACTCGTGGACAAACCAGTTCAGAGTGTCCTTGCCTTTGCCGTCGAAGTGGCCGTACTGCTTATCGTCGAAGCGGTAGGGCGAATACTCCACCAGACGCTCATTATTAGCACCGGCGTTGCACTCCACCGCCGCCACGATGAGGGGCGTATCGGTGTAGTCCAGATAATCCGCCACGCCCCAGCTCTTGCCGTAGGTGGCGTCCTCGTCGAAAAACACGTTCTGCCCGTCGAACATATACAGCACCGGATACCGCCGGTCGGGGTCAGCCTCGTACATGGTGGGCAGATAAACATAGGCCCGACGCTCTTCTTCGCCGCCCACAGCGGGGTAGCGGATGCTCCACTTCTTTATCATCTTCTCATTCCCTCTCGTTTTTCAGGTGTACTTTAAGTGTATCACCCGCGGCAGAGAATTGCAATCCGCACCGGATACAGCAAACGCCGCCGGGCGTACAGCCGGGCGGCGTTTATAAGCCTTTCAGCTCTTAGTACTTTTTCTCCACAGGGACGATCCAGCCCTTGGTATCGGGGATCTTGCCCCACTGCATACCGGTCATGGTGTCATAGAGCTTCTGGGTGACAGGGCCGATGCTGCCGTCGCCGATGTAGGCGTGCTCACCCTTCCAGACCAGCTCCTTGACGGGGGGAGACGACAGCGGCGGTGCCGGTGCCGAAGACCTCTTCCAGCTTGCCGTCGCGGGCAGCCTGCATGATGTCGGCGATGGCCAGCTTGCCCTCGACGACCTCATAGCCCCAGTCCTTCAGCAGCTCGATGCAGCTGCGGCGGGTGACGCCGGGCAGGACGGTGCCGACGGTGGCGGCGGTGTAGACCTTGCCGTCGATCTTGAACATGATGTTCATGCTGCCGACTTCCTCAACGTACTTCTTCTCAACGCCGTCCAGCCACAGCACCTGTGCGTAGCCCTGCTCCTCGGCCAGCTCGCCGGCCTTGATGGAAGCAGCGTAGTTGCCGCCGCACTTGGTGAAGCCGGTCAGACCGGGAGCGGCACGGATGTACTCGTCTTCGACGTAGATGCGCACGGGGTTGATGCCCTCGGCGTAGTAAGCGCCCGACGGAGCGCAGATGATGCAGAAGATGTAGTGCTTGGAAGCGTGGACACCCAGACCCACATCGTTTGCGAACACGAAGGGACGGATATACAGGGAAGCGCCGTCAGAGTGAGGCACCCAGTCACGGTCCACATCCACCAGAGCCTCGACGGCCTGGATGTAATCCTCAACAGGGATCTTGGGGCATGCACAGACGGTCAGCAGAGTCCTGCATACGCTTTGCGTTGCACTCGGGGCGGAACAGCTGGATGGTGTCATCCGCAGTGCGGTAAGCCTTCATGCCCTCGAAGATCTCCTGTGCATAGTGGAACACGACCGTAGCGGGGTCCAGCTGGAAGGGTGCGTAGGGGACGATGCGGGCGTCATGCCAGCCCTCGCCCTCGGTGTAGTCCATCACGAACATATGGTCGGTGAACTTCTTGCCAAAACCCAGCTTAGACTCGTCCTGCGGCTTTTCCTTCGGGCAGGTAGTACGAGTGATCTTGATGTCCAACATGATAAATTTCCCTCTTTTCTGATCTCACACAGCGCCGCGCGGGCTGCACGCCCTGCGCCAAATATGCCGAATGTTGTTTTCTATTATAATGCCGTGAAACGGATTTGCAAGCAACCGAAAAATGTTTCATCTTTGGGGCAGTCAAGTTGCCACAAATTATGACCTTATCGGTGTTCAAAAGCGGAA
>ENA-OQBL01000579-OQBL01000579.1-human-gut-metagenome-genome-assembly--contig:-NODE-579-length-18629-cov-4.033240_pt1 | contig 18629 bp, 23 predicted proteins | sample MGYA00242747_ERZ504553 | MGnify/ENA primary metagenome ERZ504553 (study PRJEB26092, sample SAMD00036240) | human gut metagenome | host: Homo sapiens | study: EMG produced TPA metagenomics assembly of...
AAAAAGGATTGGTCTTTACGAATTGTAGGGGGAGGTGACAATAATAGAGCAAAAAGCGTATGCTGATAAACGTAATTTAAATAACATTATTTGGTGTGATTTTTGTGATCCAACTATTTATTATAAACATGCATCTATTTTTTGCTTAACATCTTCTTATGAAGGATTTCCTATGGTTCTGATTGAGGCTTTGACGTATGGAGTTGTTCCTATAGCATTTGCTAGTTTTGAGGCACTTCAAGATATAATAAAAGGATGGTATTAACGGATTTGTAATAACTCCTTTTGACAAAAATGAAATATGCTGATAGGTTAATATGGCTTATGGATAATAAGGAAGAACTAATGAAAATGAGCCATGCAGGTTTTTCTTCTTCTTTGTACTATTCCTTGGAATCAGTTGGAAGTAAATGGCTTAAATTATTTAAAAATATTTCATAATTAGTATATGGATTTATATATATTTCCTGAATTCCCAGAATCGCAAAATGGCTATGGAATTGCAGTAAGGGAGGTCCTTAATATGTTGTCAGTTAAAGAAGATGATATTGTAGTTTACCATACAAATACTATATTACGACAGAAAAATGTGATTTGTTTACCTTATTCGCCTCTTTATAGTTTGTATAGGATTGGTAATGTTATTCACAATAGACTTTCTACAGAGTTACCAGTTTCTAAACTCTCTTTTTTGAGAAAATATGATATTGAGAACATATATTGTGATGAAGTCCTTTTTTATAGGGCTTTAAGATATTTATTCCCTAGTAAAGTGATAAAGGTAAGGTTTCACAATTTATATAGTCGAATCTTAAGTCGAAAAAAACTTTTGGCTTTAAAAGTTGATTGGAAATTTGATTATTTATTAGATGCTGCTACAAAGTTGGAAAAAGAAATAATAAATGATTCTTTGGCTTACAAAATTTTTATAAGTCAAGAGGACTTGAACTTTTATCAGCTAATAACTGGCCGTTTTTCAGATTGTACCGTATGGCCTTTTAGACCTAAACTTCCAAATATTTCTTTGGAACAACCAAAGAGTATTTCTAAACTAATATGGTTTGGTGGTATTGATACGCATAAAAAAAAATCTATAGATTGGTTTGTTAATAAAGGTGTTAACCTAAAAATACAACAAATCTATTTCTGAGATTGAAATTTCATTTATGGGGGAGAAGAACAGAAATGTATAAATAATCCTTCTCGGAAAAATATTCGGACATGGCTTTTGGGTAAATGGAGGGGTTCCCTTGTGTGGAAGGTGCTCTTTATGTTAATCCAGATATTATTGGAGGAGGGGTAAAATTGAAATTATTTTCTCTTATATGAAGAAGGTAATTCCATTTGTTTCTACTGTTTTTGGTTTTGAAGGATATGATAAAAAATGATAGATAATTCTATGCGTATTGTAACGGACACCGAGCATTTTGCAGAGGCTATTATTTCACGTTTGCAGATGGGATATTATAACAATGTATAAGTGAGAATGTGTAATCTTTCATTTTTGAGAATAATCATATAAATAATTATGTCCATATTCAAAGACAAAGTCCTCCTTATAACCGGAGGCACCGGTTCCTTCGGTAATGCCGTATTACGTCGTTTTCTTGATTCAGACATCAAGGAAATCCGCATCTTTAGTCGTGACGAGAAAAAGCAGGATGACATGCGTCATCACCTGCAAAATCCCAAGGTAAAGTTCTACATAGGTAATGTGCGTGACCGTCAGTCTGTGGACGGTGCAATGATGGGAGTGGATTATGTGTTTTCTGCCGCTGCTTTGAAGCAGGTTCCCAGCTGCGAGTTCTTTCCGTTGCAGGCTGTGCAGACCAATGTGATCGGTACGGATAATGTACTGGAATCCGCCATAGCGCATGGTGTAGAGAATGTGGTGGTGCTTTCTACCGACAAGGCCGCCTATCCCATCAATGCCATGGGTATCAGCAAGGCCATGATGGAGAAGGTTGCCATAGCCAAGGGCCGTGCGTTGGGTGAGGAAGCCGGTACGACCATCTGCTGTACCCGTTACGGCAATGTGATGGCAAGCCGCGGTTCTGTAATTCCCTTGTGGGTGGAGCAGATAAAGAACGGCAGGCCCATTACGGTAACGGACCCCAACATGACCCGTTTCATGATGACGCTGGACGATGCCGTGGATCTGGTAATCTATGCGTTTGAGCACGGGCATAACGGTGACCTGTTCGTGCAGAAGGCTCCTGCCGCCACCTTGGATGTACTGGCGCAGGCCTTGAAGGAAACATACGCGCAGGTTGATCCGAAATACGCTGAGACGGAGGTGAAGACCATCGGCACGCGCCACGGCGAGAAACTGTATGAGACACTGGTAACCCGCGAGGAGATGGCAAAGGCTGTCGACATGGGCGACTACTACCGCATCCCCTGCGACACCCGTGACCTGAACTATGACAAGTTCTTCACGGAAGGCAATGAGGATATTGCCCGTATAGAGGACTATCACAGCCATAACACCGCCCGCCTGGATGTGGAGGGCATGAAAAAGCTTCTTTTGAAACTCCGCTTCATCCGCGAAGACCTCGGAATGGAGGAAAAGGCGAAGAGCGCGGAAATCAAGAGTGAATAGTATAGCCATTGTTAACTTTTCCATCCTATCCAATCCCATTAGTTTATGAAAATCTTAGTAACCGGCGCCCGAGGGTTTGTCGGCCGGAACCTTGTATCCCAGCTGCACAACATCCGTGACGGGAAAGCCCGTAATTACGGCATTGCAGGTGAGGAACTTGCCATTTACGAATATGACATGGACAGTGACCCTGCCGAACTGGATGTCTATTGCAAACAGGCTGACTTTGTCTTCAATCTGGCGGGCGTGAACCGTCCCAAGGATACGTCTGAGTTTATGAAAGGGAACTTCGGCTTCGCCTCCACGCTGCTTGATACATTGAAGAAGTACGGCAATACCTGTCCGGTAATGATTTCCTCTTCCACGCAGGCCGCACTCGACAACCCTTACGGTGAATCGAAACGGGCAGGGGAGCAACTGTTGTTCGAGTACTCCAGGGAAACGGGTGCAAAGGTACTGGTGTACCGCTTCCCGAATGTTTTCGGCAAATGGTGCCGCCCCAACTATAACAGCGCGGTGGCCACTTTCTGCAACAACATCGCCCATGACTTGCCCATCCGGGTGAACGACCCTTCGGTGGTGATGCATCTGGTTTACATAGACGATGTGGTGGACGAGCTTATCTCTGCCCTGAGCGGCATGGAACACCGCAACGGGGATTATTGCGAAGTACCCGTAGTACATACCATTACCTTGGGCGGCATTGTGGAACTGATAAGGTCTTTCAGGCAAATGCCCGGTACCTTGTCCGTCCCGGATTTGAGCGATGCCTTTACAAAGAAACTCTATTCCACATACCTCTCATACCTGCCTGAAGAACGGTTCAGCTATCCCCTGAAGATGAATGTGGACGACCGCGGCAGTTTTACAGAGATTATCCGTACTTCCGACTGCGGGCAGTTCTCGGTGAACATCTCCAAGCCGGGCGTTACGAAAGGCCAGCACTGGCACCATACCAAGAACGAGAAGTTTGTGGTGGTGAGCGGACACGGTCTGATACAGCTCCGCAAGATAGGTACGGAGGAGGTTGTCAGCTTCGAGGTAAGCGGCGGGAGGATGGAGGTCGTGGAGATGATTCCCGGCTATACGCACAACATTGTCAACCTTTCGGAAACGGAAGACCTGGTGACCTTCATGTGGTGCAACGAGTGTTTCGACCCGGCACGTCCGGACACTTATTTTGAAAAAGTCTGAAACGAGTTAAAGAATATAGGAACAGATGGATATAAAATTGGATTATTCGCAAGTCAGGTTTCAGGAGAACGGCAGACTGAAACTTCTGATTATAGTGGGCACCCGTCCGGAAATCATCCGCCTGGCGGCTGTCATCAACAAATGCCGCAGTTATTTTGACTGTCTTCTGGCCCACACCGGCCAGAATTACGACTATAACCTGAACGGTGTCTTCTTCCGTGACCTGAAGCTGAAAGACCCCGATGTGTATATGGATGCCGTCGGCGATGACCTCGGTGCCACGATGGGGAATATTATCAACGCCGGCTACAAGCTGATGGTGCAGGTGAAACCTGATGCCGTGCTGGTGTTGGGAGACACGAACTCCTGCCTGAGCGTGATAGGTGCGAAACGTCTGCATATCCCCATCTTCCATATGGAGGCAGGCAACCGCTGCTTTGACGAGTGCCTGCCTGAGGAGACCAACCGCCGTATTGTGGACGTCATTTCCGATGTGAACCTCTGCTATTCGGAGCATGCCCGCAGATACCTGAACGCTTCGGGCGTGGCGAAAGAACGTACATACGTAACCGGTTCGCCCATGGCGGAAGTCCTGCATGAGAATTTGTCCGAAATAGAGTCCAGCGATATTCACCAGAGATTGCATCTCCAGAAAGGTAAATACATCCTGCTTTCCGCGCATCGGGAAGAGAACATTGACACGGAGAAGAACTTCCTGTCCCTTTTCAAGGCGGTTAACGCTATGGCCGAGAAATATGACATGCCCATACTTTACAGTTGTCATCCCCGTAGCAGGAAACGTCTGGAATCAAGTGGCTTTGCACTTGACAGACGTGTGATTCAGCATGAACCTCTCGGTTTCCACGACTACAACTGCCTGCAGATGAACGCCTATGCCGTTGTGAGTGACAGCGGTACCCTGCCTGAGGAGAGCAGTTTCTTCACTTCTGTGGGGCATCCTTTCCCTGCTGTATGCATCCGTACGAGTACGGAGCGTCCCGAGGCTCTTGACAAGGGTATCTTTGTCCTTGCCGGTATTGATGGGAAATCCTTGCTTCAGGCTGTAGATACTGCTGTGGAGATGAATAGGAATGAGGACGATGGTCTGCCGGTGCCCAATTATACGGATGAGAATGTATCGACTAAGGTTGTGAAGTTGATTCAGAGCTATACGGGGGTGGTGAACAAGATGGTCTGGAGAAAATTCTGACTGCTGGGATGAACATTCTTTTTTTGACAATATCCCGTATCAATGGCTTGGAAGAGCGTGGCATCTATACGGACCTGATGCGTGAATTTATAAGGAACGGGCATGCCATGTATATAGTATCCCCTTATGAGCGGAGATTCCATCAGCCTACCGGAGTCATGGAGAACGGTGGTGCAAGAATATTGAAGGTAAAGACACTCAATATCCAGAAAACGAATATTGTGGAGAAGGGGATTGGCACTTTATTGTTGGAAAGCCAGTATCTGCATGCCATTAATAAATACTGGCGGGATGTGAAGTTCGACCTTATTCTTTATTCCACTCCTCCCATTACCTTCAATAAGGTAATCCGAACCTTGAAAAAACGCTGGAATGCGAAAACTTATCTGATGCTGAAGGATATTTTTCCGCAGAATGCGGTGGATTTGGGTATGTTCTCCAAGAAAAGTTTTCTTTATAGGATGTTCAGGAGTAAGGAAGAAAAACTTTATGAATTGTCAGACTTTATCGGTTGTATGTCACCTGCCAACTGTGAGTATGTGTTGAAGCATAATCCTGCCATTGATACGGCAAAGGTGGAAATCTGTCCGAATAGTGTGGAGTTTCGGGAAAGGTTGAAAGGAGATAGGAAAGAGAGTGAACTGCTGAAAGAATTGAATATTCCTGCATCAAAAAGGATTTTCATCTATGGGGGTAATTTGGGAAAGCCCCAGGGGATAGATTTTTTATTGAAAGTGATTAAGGAGAATGACAAACGGGATGACTCGTATTTTGTAATTGTAGGTAGTGGTACGGAGTATATGAGGGTTAAATCATGGTTTGATACGCACTTTCCCCAAAACGCCTGCCTTCTTGCTGCATTGCCGAAAGCAAAATATGATGAATTGGTGAGCTTGTGTGATGTAGGCTTGATATTCCTGGACAGGCGGTTTACGATACCCAATTTCCCATCGCGCCTACTTTCGTATTTGGAATGTAGTATGCCGGTGCTAATGGCTACAGATGTGAATACGGACATCGGACGGATAGCTGAAGAAGGTGGTTTTGGTCTGTGGACAGAGAATGGGAATATAGATACCTTTATGGAGATGATTGAGTTTATGGTAGAGGATGATAAACGAATGAAAGAGATGGGAGAAAGGGGGTATAGATTTTTGTGTGAGAATTATACTGTTAGATAAGAGCTATAAGGCTATAATGAAGCATTTTTGAGAGTATGTATAAATATGGTTTGAAAAGAGTGATTGATTTCATTCTGGTCTTTATTGTATTGGTTGTTATCTGGCCCATTTTATTACTTATTACTATTTGGTTGCATTTTGCCAATAAAGGTGCAGGAGCATTCTTTACTCAGGAGCGTCCTGGAAAGGATGGAAGAATATTCCGTGTGATAAAGTTTAAAAGTATGACGGATGAACGGGATGTAGAAGGCAAATTATTGCCGGATGCTAAACGATTGACTCATGTGGGTAAATTTGTTCGTGCCACTAGTCTTGATGAGCTTCCGCAATTGATTAATGTTTTGAAAGGGGATATGGCATTGATTGGTCCAAGACCTTTATTGCCGGAATATTTGCCTCTCTATTCAAAAGAGCAGGCCCGTCGGCATGAAGTACGTCCGGGGATTACTGGCTGGGCACAAGTGAATGGGCGCAATGCAATCAGTTGGATGAAAAAGTTTGAATTAGATGTTTGGTATGTGGACCATTGTTCATTTTTACTTGATTTGAAGATAATATTTTTAACAATGAGGAAAGTGCTTTTGCGTAAGGATATTAGTTCAAATACTTCAGTAACGATGGAAGCCTTCACTGGAAATAATTGAAATTAAGAATATGAAAGATGTAGTAATTTATGGTGCAGGCGGTTTTGGACGTGAAATAGCTTGTTTGCTTTGTGCTATAAATAAAAAGAAACAGGTTTGGAATTTTGTAGGTTTCATAGATGATGCAAAAAGTGTTGGCGATGAAAACGAATATGGTCGGGTTTTAGGTGGAATGGATTATCTAAATGCTTATTCTCGGCAACTTAATGTGATAATAGCCATTGGTAACCCTCATGGAGTAGCTTCCATCGTTTCAGGGATATACAATGACAATATTATATTTCCCAATATTTATGCTCCCAATTTAAGATTTGCTGATTCTAAAAATATGCAGATAGGTAAGGGAAATATTTTTTCTTGGGATTGCCATATAAGTTGCCATGTAACAATTGGTGATTTCAACGCTTTCAACGGAGATGTTATAGTTGGACATGATGCTGTAATAGGTAATTATAATTCTTTTATGCCAGGAGTACGTGTTTCTGGCGAGACTACAATTGGAAATGAAAACTATTTCGGTGTTTCTTCCATCGTGTTACAGAAAAAGAAGGTTGGAAATAATACTGTGGTAGGTGCCGGAAGTGTTATAATTCGTTCTACGAAAGACAATTCAACATATATGGGTAATCCTGCTGCTTTAATTAAATATTAATAATAAAATAATTAATCATGGACTTAAATGATTTTATAGAGCATTTTGCAGAACAGTTTGATGAAACTGAAAAGATTGTGTTTACTGCTGAGACTGTATTTAAAGAGTTGGACGAGTGGTCATCATTGATTGCTTTATCGGTAATGGCGATGGCAGATGAAGAATATGATGTACAGTTGAAAGGGGACGATATTTTAGCTTCAAGAACTATAGAAGATTTATATAATCGAGTAGCATCAAAAAGAGCTTGATATGTACAATCCTTATTCTTTATCTGGCAAGACAATTTTGGTGACAGGAGCTTCTTCGGGCATAGGAAAAGCCACTGCAGTAGAGTGCTCTCGTTTGGGGGCAAAACTTATTTTAGTGGGAAGAAATAAAGAACGATTAGAAGAGACATTTTCTCAACTGGAAGGAGAGGGGCATATAATGAGAATTCTTGATCTGACAGATGTTGATGCATTAGAAATGTTTGTCAAAGAATTGCCTGAAATACATGGTTGTGTGAATAATGCAGGTATTGGTGGTAAACAACCTATTGCTTTTATTAAGCGTGAAGAATTGCAGCATATTTTGAATACTAATGCTTTGGCACCTATTTATCTGACACAATTTCTCATAAAAAAGAAAAAGTGAAACGTGGTTCATCTATGGTTTTTACTTCCTCTATTTCTGGTGTTTATTCGGTAGATATTGGTAATGCAATGTATTCCATGACTAAAAGTGCAATAGATGGTTTCATGAAGAATGCGGCCATAGAATTAGCTGTAAAGGGGATAAGAGTAAACAGTGTAAATCCAGGAATGGTAGATACTCCTATTAATGATATTGATAGTTTTACAGAGGAACAAAAACAAAAAGATATTAGCAATTATCCACTTAAACGTTATGGATTACCCAATGATGTGGCATGGGGGATTATTTATTTATTATCAGATGCTTCATCATGGGTTACGGGAACAAGTTTAAAAATAGATGGTGGATATTCATTGTAATTACTTATAAATTGAGATATGGCATTTTTATCATTTTCTAATGTAAAGTTTGCAGGGGTTGCTGCTGCTGTTCCAAAAATAGTCAAAGAAATAAAAGACTTGAGTTTTTTTTCTCCTGGCGAGGCAGATAAGGTGATAGCATTAACGCATATTGAGCGCTCCAGGATGGTCCCAAAAGGCATGTGCTGTTCGGATTTGTGTTATGAAGCAGCAGAGCAATTGATAGAAAGGCTTCAATGGAATAAGCAGGATATTGGGGCATTGATATATGTGTCATTGTCTCGTGATTATCTTACTCCCCATACTTCTGCACTCCTCCAGGACAAACTTGGATTGTCTAAAGAGTGTTACGCGATAGATGTACCTTTAGCATGTTCTGGATATGTTTACGGTTTGTCTGTCATTGCAGGGCTTATGCAGAATGGCGGAATAAAGAAGGGGTTGTTATTGGTAGGAGAAACAACTTCTCAATTGCAATCACCATTAGATAAGACCATATGGCCTTTGCATGGTGATGGAGGTACAGCTACCGCTTTAGAGTTTAATGAAGGAGCAAGCCCTATGTTATTCCATTTTGCAACAGATGGCTCAAGAGGTGATGCAATTATTAATCTTGATGGTGGTATGCGCCATCCGATAACAGAAGAGTCTATGAGAATGATTGAAGTGGAACCCGGGATTATTCGTAACCGTACTCAATCCGTTCTTGATGGTATGAATGTATTTGGATTTTCCATCAAGGAACCTCCAGCCAGTATTAAATCTCTTACGGAATATTATGATTTCTCATTGGATGATATTGATTATCTGATTTTACATCAAGCTAACAAATATATGGATGATAAAATAGGTAAGAAGTTGAAAGTACCAGCTGACAAAATACCTTTCTCTTTGATGCAATATGGGAATACAAGCAGTGCTTCTATACCTATTACAATGGTTGTTGGTATAGGTGAAAAATTATCTTTAGAAGATGCTGATGTTGTAATTTGTGGTTTTGGTTCAGGTTTGTCTTGGGGGAGTGCTTATATTAAACTAGACCATATTATATGCCTGCCTCTGATTGAATTGGATTAATTATGAAAAGACTTGAAGGACGCACTGCCCTCATTACGGGTTGTAATCGAGGTATAGGCAAGGCAATAATGCAAGAGCTGGTTGTCGGTGGAGCCAATATTATAGCTTGCACTCGTAAACAGACAGCTGAGCAGGATGCTTTCTATAGGCAATGCCAATCAGAATATGGAATACAGATATATCCTATCTATTTTGACTTGTCTGATGAGGATGCCATACGGATTGCTTTAAAAAAAAATATACTCTTTAAAAATTGTCATAGATATACTTGTGAATAATGCCGGTATATTGAATACGGACGGGTTACTCCGATTGAAGATGGAAGATGCCCATAGGGTGATGCAAGTGAATTATTTTGCTCCCCTGCAGATTACACAAGGAATTGTGAAATTGATGTTGCGCTCAAAATCGGCATCTATAATCAATGTGGCATCTATTGCAGCTTTGAAACCGACCGTGGGTAACACTGTATATGGAGCCAGTAAAGCAGCCCTTATAAGCATGACTACTTGTTGGGCAAAAGAACTTGCTTCAGCCAAGATTCGAGTGAATGCTGTAGCACCGGGGTATTTTGATACAGATATGAGTACCTCTGTTGATAGCAAAGTGAGGGGGCAACTGGTTAACGATACATCATTGAAAAGATTGGGCACTGTGGAGGAAGTGGCTAAAGTCGTTTCAATTTCTTGCTAGTGATGATTCGTCATATATTGACGGTGAAGTTATAAAAATTACCGGGGGGAGTATAGAATATGATTGAAAATAAAATATTAGCCTGGAAAAAGATTGTTATGATATGAAGCTTAAGGCTCTTGAAATGGCTTTGAGTACGGGCGGTAACGGTTCTCATATAGGTGGAGCTTTCTCTGCCATGGAAATATTTGCAGCGCTCTATTCGGTAGCTTATGTGGATGATACATTTGACGAGAAAAGGGACCGGATAATCATTAGTAAGGCACATTGCGTTTTGGCCTACTATACGGCCTTGTGGAAGAAAGGCCTGCTGTGTGAGAAAGATTTATCCACATTTGATAAGAATGGTACCTCTTTTCATGGACACCCACATCGGAATTTAACTTATGGAATAGAATTTTCGGGAGGTAGTCTTGGCTTGGGGCTATCTTATGCTGTAGGAGTAGCTTTGGCTATGCAGAAAAAGCACCAGAGTAATAAAGTCTATGTGCTATTGGGTGATGGAGAGTGTGACGAGGGAATCGTATGGGAGTCATTGATGTCTATTGCAAATTTCAAACTGAATAATCTTATAATCATTGTAGATAGAAATGGCTATCAACTAGATGGTTCTACCAAAGAAATCATGAACCAATACTCTTTGGAAGAAAGTTTAAGTCGTTTGGTTTGGAAGTGGAGGTCGTAAATGGGCATTCTATAGAGGAGTTGCTATGCGTTTTGAATAAGCCATCTGACGTATCAAGGGTGATTGTCGCAGATACAGTAAAAGCGAATGGTATTTCATTTCTGATGAATAATAAGATGGCGCATCATTGCGTGTTGTCATTGAAGAAATATAAAAAAGGCTGTAGAAGATATAAAAGCAATGTATGATGGGAAATAGTAAGATTAATCCTAAGATTTATTCAGCTTTAGGACAAGGTGGAAGTATGTTTGGTATTACATTGCCCGATGTGGCTCGGAAAAAGGATAATGTGATTGTTCTCTCGGCTGATATGTCAACACCTGCCGGACTTGATAAATTCAAATCCTTGTATCCAGACAAGTTTTTCAACTTAGGAATTGCTGAGCAAAACATGATTGGAGTGGCAGCTGGATTGACGGATGAAGGATATAAAACAATATCAGTAGCCCAGGCTTGTTTTGTTTCAATGCGTTGCTTTGAACAAGTCCGCCAATTCTTGGGGTATATGCATTCGGGACAAGTTCTTGTGGGGATTGGTTCCGGATTTTCGTTGACACTAATGGGAAATACCCACTATGCGTTGGAGGATATTTCATTGATGAAAACAATTCCCGGTATGACAGTAATAGCTCCTTGTGATGCATTGGAGGCAATGAAGGCTCTTGAGGCTGCAGTACAGTTGGAAAGCCCCGTATATATTCGCTTGTATGGGGGAACTGTAACTCCCATTGTCTATCACGAGGATTTTGATTTCAAAGTGGGTAAGTCTGTCACTCTGCGAAAGGGGAAGGATTTGCAGATCATAGCTACCGGAAGTATGGTGTATATTGCTATGCAGGCAGCTGAAATTTTAGCAGGGAAAGGAGTTTCTGCTTCTGTTGTCGATATGCATACTGTCAAACCTCTGGATATTGAAGTTATAGATTTTAATGCGCCTTTCATTGTTTCTCTTGAAGAACACCGTATGGTTGGAGGTATGGGCGACTCCTTGGCAGATTACTTATCACAATATAACTCACATCCTAAATTGCTGAAAATAGGAGCTTCGGATAGTTTTTTCCATAGTGGGTGACTATCCTTATATGATGGAACAGAACGGATTATCAACTGATAAAGTCGTAGAACGGATTATGTCATTTATAAATAGATAAATTATGAACGTAAAAGAAAAAGTATTTGAGATTGTAGCTTCTGTCTGTGAAACGGAAGTGTCCAATGTTAATGAGAATAGTACAATCGGTGATTTTCCCCAATGGGATTCTATGGGACATTTGACAATCCTTTCTAATGTAGAAGAGGCCTTTGATATCAATTTTGAGCCGGAAGAGATGATGGATCTGGAAGATGTCCATGATATCATAGCAGCTGTGGAGGAAAAGTTGTAATAATTATGGTGATAGAGGAAATCATATATCGGCATTCAATCACTTCTCCCGAAAAGACGGCCGTCATTTCGGGAGAAGTGACTGTCTCTTATCGTGCCTTGTGGAACAATATAAAGCATACGGCTGCTTATTTTATTTCTAAGGGAGTGGGAAAGGGTGACCGGATCATTGTCTCTGCAAGTAAAAAGTATAGATTTCATTTATGTCTATTTTGGAGCGCATCTGGCAGGGTGTACTTGTGTTCCAATTGATCCGGAGACCAATGTGACCCGTCTGGAAAGGATCATTGATTGTGCAGCACCTTCCATGATTATTGGCGAGCTACGCAATAAAGGGGGACATGAGGTGCTTCCGTTCACAGAGATAGGATCCGATAAGGATTTTGATGTGGTTTTTCCTCAAGAGAGGGATATTGCCGACCTTCTGTTTACTACCGGTACCACCGGTATGCCCAAAGGGGTGGTTTTGTCCTACTCCAACCAATTGTCCGCTGCAAATAATATAAATACTTTCATAGGGAATACTTCCGAAGATGTTGAATTGCTGGCTTTGCCTATCAGTCATTCTTTCGGCTTGGGCCGGCTGAGATGTGTACTGGCTAAAGGCGCCACTCTAGTCCTCTTGGGTAGCTTTGCCAGCATGAAGAGATTTTTCGGAGAGATAGAAAGATGCAGGGTCACGGGGTTTGGTATGGTGCCTGCCAGCTGGGCCTATATTGCCAAGATGAGTGTGGATAGGATTGCCCGATATGCCTCCCAATTGAGGTATATAGAGATAGGCAGTGCATTTATGCCGAAAACAGAGAAAGAGAGATTGATGCGTCTGTTGCCTGATACCAAGATATGTATGCATTATGGGTTGACCGAAGCTTCGAGAAGCGCTTTTATCGATTTCCATACCGATATGGAACATTTGGATTCAGTGGGCAAGTCTTCTCCCGGTACGGAGATTGTCGTTTGTGATGAACAAGGAAATTTACTTGCGGCAGGGCAGGAGGGCGAGTTGTGCGTAAAAGGCGGACATGTGTGTGCTGGCTATTTGGGGAGTATCAGAAGATATCTTCAGGAATGATTTTTATAACGGCTATTTCAAAACCGGAGATTGGGGCTACATTGATCACTCCGGCTATATATACCTGAAAAGCCGTAAAAAGGAGATTATCAATGTCGGCGGGAAAAAAGTCAGTCCGATTGAGGTCGAAGAGGCCTTGAACTCCATTCCGGGTATTGAGGAGTCTGCATGCATCGGTGTGCATGATGATGTGATGGGAGAAGTCGTGAAGGCTTTCATCGTTGGCTGCTTGGCGGAAGAGGATGATGAAAGGGTCCGGAAAGAGATGGCGGCTTTGGTGGAGAATTATAAGATACCGGTCTATCTGGAACATATTGATAGTATCCCCCGAACAACATCGGGCAAGATACAACGGTTATTATTGAAATGATTATGAATGAACGAAGCATGGTTGAAGAACTGTTGAACAGACCTCCTTATGACGGGAGTGAAGAATGTGATAATTTGTTTATAGAAGCTCTGCGTGATGAGCTTGTTTTCCACTATGAGCACAATGAGATGTATCGGCATTTTTGTGAGAGGAAGAACTTTAACCCTCATGAGCCGATTCATTCGGTGGATGAACTTCCGCCTGTGGCCGTCAGTGTATTCAAGGAATTGGGATTCAACTTGAATTCAGTTCCCCGGGAAGAGCTGACTTTGGCATTACAGTCCTCTGCCACTTCAGGAATACCGAGTACCGTAGTCATTGATAAGATAACAGCAAAAAGACAAGGTAAAGCAATGGTAAAGGTGGTCAGTGAATTCATTGGCAAAGAGAGGAAACCTTTCCTGATTATGGATATTGATCCCCGTTCTGCCTCCAGAAAATTGCTTGGAGCGAGATTTGCCGCGGTGACCGGGTATCTTAAATTTGCGAGTAAAGTCGGTTATTTCCTGAAAGCGGATGAGAACGGTCTCTCATATTTTGATGTGGAAGGCATTCAGGCATTTATAAAAGAATTGCCATCCGGACAGCCTGTTGTGGTTTTTGGATTCACTTATATATTGTATCAACATGTATTGAAGTCAATACTGGAATCAGATGTGAGACTGCATTTGCCTAAAGGTTCCAAGATAATCCATATTGGCGGTTGGAAAAAATTGGAAAGTGAGAAAATAAGTAAAGAACTTTTTAATGAGCAATTAGCGCGGTGCTTTGGCATTTGTCCGGAAGATGTCATCGACATTTATGGATTTACAGAGCAGATGGGGTTGAATTATCCGGATTGTGCCTGTGGCTGTAAGCATGCCTCTTCTTATGTGAAAGTCCTGGCCCGCGATACCGTTACAAGAAGTGTCCTTCCGGCGGGAAAGGAAGGGATGCTTGAATTTATAACTCCTATTCCTCATTCTTATCCGGGCAATGTAGTATTGACAGATGATATCGGCATTCTGGAAGATTCGCCTTGTCCTTATGGACGTCCGGGACAGAGGTTCCGTATTATCGGACGGTTGAAGAAAGCGGAGGTCAGAGGATGTGGGGATATTCTTTCCTCCAAGTTGGTGTTTCAACGGAAAGAAGGGACGGAAATAAAGTCGGACTCTCATCTGGACATTCAATATTTCAGGGGAACTTTGAAAGGGAATACGGGAGAGGAGCAGCTGCAGGGTATTATTTCTTGTCTGAATGATAAACTGGACTGGCTCCGGCAGCAACCGGTCGAGGCACTGATTGGCATCATTGGTGAAGTCGCAAAGAAATGGCTGTCCGATGAACGTTTTTCCTTTTTGAAGGACAAAGGCTTGCTGTTCTTGTCGAATTGGTGTGAAGCGTCTCATTTAAGGCAGATAGCCGAAGAGGGTCTGAGGGGGAATATAAGGTATTGCGATACCTTCTTGCATTTTCCAAATTCTTCAAAACATTTCTTGAAGGCAAATTCGCGAGGACTGGCTTGTCATTGGATGGCAGGCAATGTACAAATATTAGGTGTGTTTGCCTTGGTCCAATGTATCATAACTAAAAATGTGAACTTATTAAAGGTCTCTGCCAAGGATGACGGTGTGTTCCGTGCGCTTTTGAATGCGTTTGAAGGAGTTACTTATACAACTGAGGATGGCTATACACTTGAAGGTTCGGCTCTGATGGATACTGTGGCTGTTGTATATTTCTCGAGAGATGCAAAAAAAAGTGGGAGAGTTGATGTCCGGGTCTGCCCAGGTCAGAATTGCATGGGGAGGGAAAGAGGCGGTTGAGACAGTGGCAAAGTATCCTTCGATGATTGACTGTGAAACAGTTGTTTTCGGCCCCAAATTGTCTTATGCGGTAATTGCTAGGGAGGAACTGTCATCGGAGCATGCTGCGAAGAAATTGGCAAGACGGGTGTCGGTAGATGTATCTGTTTTTGACCAGTCCGGTTGTGCATCACCTCATAATCTTTATATTGAGAAAGGAGGAATAGTTACCCCTGAGCGTTTCTGTGAAATTTTAGCGGAGGCATTTCCCAAAACGGAAGCCCAAATTCCTAAACCATTCATGTCTCCGGAACAGATATCTGCTGTTCATTCGTCCAGGGGAGTATATGATTTTAAAGGTAGAGTTTGGGGAAGTGATACGATGTCATGGACAGTACTTTATTCAGAGGATAATGAGCTTTGTAAGCCAGTGTATTCACGTGTGCTTATGATACATCCGGTGGATCACATAAATGATGCATTAGTACATGTTCAGGATTATATCCAGACGATTGGTATTGCTGCTCCTGAAGATAAGGCCATTGATTTTGCAAATAAGGCTACAATGGCAGGTGTTGCCCGATGCCCTTTGATAGGCAGGATGTTGAACTTTGAAATGCCGTGGGATGGACTGTTTCTGATTGATAGATTGGTCAGATGGAATACCTTGAGCGGTCCTCTTTGTTGACGGGTAAAGTGGAAATGATTGAGATTGTTCGGATTGTCAATTCTGTATTTGAATCAAATACTTATTTGGCAATAAGCAGGAATTATGGCCTATGTTTTTTGATTGATTGTGGAGATCCTATCCCTATAATTGAGAACATAAGCAATCGGGGATTACCTTTGAAGGTATTTTCATTACTCATTCCATTTTGATCATATATATGGCTTGGACTCCATCATTGATGAATATCCGGAAACTCCCATCTATATCTCTGCTTTTGGAAAGGAAGGATTGTACTCCGATAAATTGAATTTATCGCGCTATAGTTTGTGTCCTTATGTATTTCAACATTATAGTGTCATGAAAGAACTGAAAGAAGGGGATACTGTATATTTATATGGAAGTGCTGGAGTAGAAGTTTATGAGACTCCCGGTCATGATAGAAGTTGTTTGACTTACAAATTTGGCAATTGTTTGTTTACAGGTGATGCGTTTATACCAGGGGTAAAAGTGTCCGCTTCATTTCCTAACAGCAATAAAATGTCCGCAGAACTATCCCGACAACGTATTCTTTCTTTATCGAAGGGGTGTCGTTTATGTCCCGGTCATGGTGAGAATTATGAGAACTTTCAGCCGGAAGTATATTTATAGGCTGTTTTATTGGTTATTTATCCCCTATTATGTGAGGCGGAAGAGTTCTTCTTCTGTCGAATGAACTTGATTTATTTTACAAAGAAATGGATAAAAGAATTTATCTTTGCCTCGCCCACATGAGCGGCAAGGAGATGGGCTTCATACAAGAAGCCTTTGATACCAACTGGGTGGTTCCGCTTGGCCCGAATGTGAATGCCTTCGAGCAGGATTTGGAACGCTTTGTTGGGCTGAATAAAAAAGGTAGTGGCTTTAAGTGCCGGTACTGCTGCTGTGCATCTGGCCCTGCTCGCTTGCGGAGTTGGTCAGGGTGACGAAGTGATAGTACAAAGCTTTACCTTTTGTGCCTCTTCCCATCCGGTGACCTACCTCGGTGCCACTCCGGTATTCGTGGATTCTGAGGCTGATACATGGAATATGGACCCGGTACTTCTGGAGCAGGCTATCAGGGACCGTATCGACAAGAACGGGCGGAAACCTAAAGCAATTGTTCCGGTAGCTTTGTATGGAATGCCCTACAGGATAGACCAAATCATGTTAGTGGCAGATAAATATGGTATTCCGGTCATAGAGGATGCCGCCGAAGGCTTTGGAAGCAAGTTTGACAGGCAAGTCCTCGGAACTTTTGGCAAATATGGTGTGCTTTCTTTCAATGGCAACAAGATGATAACCACCAGCGGTGGCGGTGCTTTGATTTGCCCTGATGAAGAGTCCAAGCGTGAGATAATGTTCTATGCTACCCAGGCCCGTGAGTCCTATCCCTACTACCAGCATGAGCGTATAGGCTATAATTATAGGATGAGTAACATTTGTGCGGGAATCGGCCGCGGTCAGATGACGGTGGTGGATGAGCACATAGCGCACCATAAGCATCTGTGCGGTCTGTATCGTAAGTTGTTGGCCGATGTGGAGGGAATCACGCTTCATGAGAATCCTTCCGGACGTTATGACAGCAATTATTGGCTGAACACGGTACTGCTTGACGGGAATCTGCATGTGAGAGGTGAGGAGGATGCCTACCGTGAGACAGTGAAAGGTGCCGTTGGTGGTGCCGCGGGTGTTACGCATGAGTCAATGAGTGCCCATACCTCTTGTGAGCCCAACCGTAATGTGGAAGCCATGCGTATTTGCTTGGACAGAGCCGGTATCGAGAGCCGTCCCTTATGGAAGCCTATGCATCTCCAGCCGGTTTATGCAGCTAATCCTGCCTATGTGAATGGTGTCAGTGAGGGTTTGTTCAGGCGTGGTCTTTGCTTGCCGAGTGGTCCTTATGTGACGGATGAGGATGTGAGATACATAGTGAATGAAATGAAGGAGAGTATACTATGAAATCTACATAGTATCAATTTTTTGATGAACTAATTTCAGAAAACAGCTTCAGTGGGGCTGTTTTCTTTGTTTATAGGCATATTTGAGATGGGTACCGAGAATCTTCTCTGACTTCGGGGGATATCCATAATGTGATCTTCTTTGATAGAGAGCCATAGTTGTGTGTTGCCACTCTTATTTGAATAACCGTTCTTTGGCGGTGAATAATAACCAATAAACGTTTATCAATTATGGCAGTAGTAGCTTATTTAAGAGTAAGTACAGAAAAATCAGTTTTTAGAGAATCAGCTGCGAGGAAATTATACGCTCGCGGAAAAGAATGGGTTGAGCATCGACAGATGGTACATGGAGACGGTCAGCGGAAAAGTGAGTAGCAAAGAGCGTAAACTGGCGGGCTTGTTGGACCGGATGAAACCGGGAGACTCCTTGATTATAACGG
>ENA-OQBL01000583-OQBL01000583.1-human-gut-metagenome-genome-assembly--contig:-NODE-583-length-18500-cov-2.932129_pt1 | contig 18500 bp, 19 predicted proteins | sample MGYA00242747_ERZ504553 | MGnify/ENA primary metagenome ERZ504553 (study PRJEB26092, sample SAMD00036240) | human gut metagenome | host: Homo sapiens | study: EMG produced TPA metagenomics assembly of...
TATTGTAAGCTTTAGCATTTACAGCAATGAGCGAAGCGAACTGTGATTAAAAGTCGGATTTGCTGTAGCATGCAGTAAATGTAGTTTTGCCCACTTGTGGGCAGCGGTACGAGTGATGCAAGTGAAGGAATTTTCGGTGCATCTTGAGATGCGTGCCGGTATAAAGGGGCTGTTGCACATGCGACAGCCTCTATTTTTGTACGAATAGGCGTAAGAATCAAACAGTATCAATGTCCAAAACAAAAGCATGTGCAACAAATTTTCTCGAAAATCAGAAATTATCGATGGATTTGTGATGCACATGCTTTTTTGAAGTGTTTGATTATACGTTTAATTTTGAAAATGACTGCTGCACTTTCGGCTAAAACGATGTGCAACAGCCCCTTACTCAAGCCTCCGGCTTAGCCGGGAATTATGACTTTTAGGATAGTCCCAAACCCTTTTGAACTTAATCGTTCCCTTTACCCGACATGCGGAAATACAGCCCAATAGCCAACAGCAGAGACAAGACATCCGCCACAGGCTGTGCCCAGATCAGTCCTGTTTCGTGAAAGATCGCCCCAAGGATGAACATAGACGGAATGTAGATCAGCCCCTGACGGGAGATATTGACGATCAGGGATTCCGTCGCCGCGCCGCGGGCTTGCAGCGCATTGGTCAGCACATAGAATACGCCAAACAGGAAACTGGTGCAAAGAAGAATGTGGGCAAAGGAAACGCCGTAGTCATACGCCGCATGCAGTAACATTTGCTCCGCTTCTGCCATGTATCCGGCTGCTTCCCGGCAGCAGACTTCTCCAGCGGGTGTGATATGGACTACCTTGATTCGCTTGTCGGAAGCATCTCCGAACGCCTCAATGAACCCTTTTTGCTCCAAACGGGAGATGATCCCTGCCACGGTAGACTGCGCAACACAGAATGTTCGCTCCAGCTCCTTCATAGAGCGCTACTTCTGTTCGGATTGTCGATACTTCCAAAGGCAAAGACCGCTCACGAACTCCGGAAAATGCTGTATGCTTGGAAAGAGCAGGCTGACAAGCTATCTTCCGAGGAAATCAGTAAAGACAAATACGATGAGTGGCGTTACCATTACCCGGAGTTTGATACCACGCAAATCTGGGCGAAAGTACCATCGCAGGCACTTAGTGACGCGCTGGTCTAATGTTCCAAGACCAGCTCAAACCAGATAAATAAAGACGACAAAAAGCCCTTAGCTATGAGTTTTTACCCACAGCTAAGGGCTTTCTAAATAAATAATATGGATTTATTTGTTGCACAACCACCTGTCAATCATTCTCTAACCCCAAAACCACTGGCTTACAAGAATAATAGCTCTCATGCAACCGTTATCAAATTGTTATCAAAAGACTTCTTGAAGTGCCTCAAACCCGCATAAACACTGGATTTTTTAAAGCATTTCAAATTATTCAAACTCGATCGTTGCTGGCGGCTTGGTGGTATAGTCGAACAGAACACGGTTGATATGCTTTACTTCGTTTACGATGCGGTTTGCTGCGGTGGTAATGGTTTCGGTGGGCAGCAGGGTAACTTCCGCGGTCATAAAGTCGGTCGTGGTCACAGCGCGCAGGGCGATGGCGTAATCATAGGTGCGCTCATCACCCATAACACCAACGCTGCGCATGTTGGTCAGCGCGGCAAAATACTGGCTGGGGCGCTGAGCGGCGGGCAGCTTATCCACTTCCTCGCGCCAGATTGCATCAGCATCCTGTACAATGGCAACCTTTTCCTGGGTGATATCGCCGATAATGCGGATGGCAAGGCCGGGGCCGGGGAACGGCTGGCGGGCGACCAGATATTCAGGCAAGCCCAGTTCACGGCCAGCCTGGCGAACTTCATCCTTGAACAGGTCGCGCAGCGGCTCCACAATTTCCTTAAAGTCTACATAATCCGGCAAGCCGCCAACATTGTGGTGGCTCTTGATGGTAGCAGATTCACCGCCCAGGCCGCTTTCCACAACGTCCGGGTAGATGGTGCCCTGTGCCAAAAAGTCTACAGCACCGATCTTCTTGGCCTCGTCCTCAAACACACGGATGAACTCTTCGCCAATGATTTTACGCTTGCGCTCCGGCTCGGTAACACCGGCCAGCTTGCCGTAAAAACCGTTCGCGGGCGTCCACGCAGACAAAGTTGATGTCGAACTGGCCGCCCTCGCCGAACACTTCGCAAACCTGCTCACGTTCGTTCTTGCGCAGCAGGCCGTGGTCAACAAACACGCAGGTTAACTGCTTACCAATGGCCTTTGCCAGCATGGCAGCACATACGCTGGAATCCACACCACCGGAAAGAGCGCACAGCACCTTGCCATTGCCGATCTTCTCGCGCAGGGCGTTCACGCTATGCTCCACAAAGGAGTCCATCTTCCAGGTACCGGCACAGCCGCAAACTTTGTAAACAAAGTTATGCAGAATCTTAGTACCGTTTTCGGTATGCAGCACTTCCGGGTGGAACTGCACACAGTACAGGCCGCGGGCGGCATCCTGTGCAGCGGCAACCGGGCAGTTGGGGGTGTAGGCAATAATATCAAAGCCGGGGGCAGCCTGCTCGATATAATCATTATGGCTCATCCAGCAAACATTCTGGTTCGGCAGGCCGTCAAACAGCGGACTGGTGGTATCCAGATCCACAACCGTCTTGCCATATTCGCGTTCCGGAGCCTTGCAAACCTTACCGCCCAGCATATGCATCATCAGCTGGCTGCCATAGCAGATGCCCAGTACCGGAACACCCCAAGTATATATTTCAGGATCGATGGTAGGGGAATCCGGCAGGTAAGCGCTGTTGGGACCACCGGTAAAGATAATGCCCTTCGGATTTTTGGCCTTGATTTTGGCCAGGTCAGTACGGTAAGAATAAATTTCGCAATAAACGTTGCATTCACGGACACGGCGGGCGATCAGCTGGTTATACTGGCCACCAAAGTCCAACACAATGACAGTTTCCTGCTGCATGTGGTAGCTCCTTTCCAAACATCTAAATTTGCATATATAACAGCATATACAGATATTATACCATAGCTCCCGGCAAATAGGTAGGGGGCTTGAGAAAAAAGTCGAGATTCTTCGATTCTGATTTGTCGCACAGCCGGAATCTGTTCGCTTATTCTGCATAGAATCAGATTGTCGGTCGGCGCCCCAAAGCCATAAAAAATGCCGCACATCGGGCAAGGAACCGGGGCCGGTTCCTCCTTCCAATGTACAGCATGGTATTTTTGCTATTGTTTTATCTTTTCCGCTATTCGCCGCTGCGCCAGGTCCACAAAAGATATTTTACATTTGTTTTCAGGTAGCGGTGGAAACAGGCGCTTCGGGTTCTGCATCAATCGGTAAAGCCATTCCAGGTTGTGCTTCTGCATCCACATGGGCGCACGCTTAATGTTGCCCGCCTCATAGTCAAACGCCGCACCAACGCCGATCATCAAGGCTTGTACGCGATCCTCATGGGCGGCCATCCAGCGTTCCTGTTTGGGGGCACCAAGGCCAACCCACACAAAGTCCGGCTTTGTTGCGTTGATTTCCGCTACCGCCTGAGCGTCCTCCTGCGGGGTCATCTCGCGGAACGGTGGCGACATCATACCGGAAATCACAACACCAGGGTAGCGCTCTTCCACCTTTTTGCGCAGCAACTGCAACGTTTCCGGGGTAGAACCATAAAAATAGTGCCGCCAGCCTTTTTCTGCGCTGACCGCCAAAACCTGCTTCATCAAATCCGGCCCCGTAACGCGCTGCGCAGCAGCATACCCCTGCCTGCGGCTGAACTGCGAAAGGGGACCGCCGTCCGGCAGCGCCATGACCGCATGGTTCTGAATATAGCGGTACTCGGCATCCTCGTGCGCCGTTACGGTGGTATGTACATTGGCCACGCAGATATATTTCCCACGCCATTGTTCCAGCTGGCTTTCCAGCAGCGTCATGGTTTTGTCCATGTCCGTTACCACAATGTTCACACCCATAATATCGCAGGTTTCCTGCATTTTCAGGTCGATCACATACAACCCGTTTACGGTATTATCCATTGTGCGGGAAGAGAGAAAGTCCGAATAGACCGGAATTACACTGACCTTAATGCCGTAATTTTCTGCAATCGCGGTGATCTGCAGCAACTCGCTGCGGTTCTGGGTTTCCTCCGCAATCACAATATGGGTAATCCGGGTACTTTCCAGAATCTTATGCAGATCGGCTACTGTGCCAAGGTAATTCGGCAGTTCCACTACCGGGTTCTGCGCTGCATAGCCGGCATACTCTGCCGATACATCCTTGCCCTTTACAACATCATTATAATAGCGTAATGCCAGGTTTCCATTGCCGACCAGCAAAACGCGGGCTATAATATGGCGCCGCTTTGCATACCAAAGGCTGATCCGGTGCAGCAATAACCGCTTGATCGTAATGACCACGCTGGACAGCAGGTAATAGTAAACAAGCAGCAGGCGGGAAAACTGCGAAAGTTGGAATACATACAAAATGGTTGCTGCCAGCGCAAAGCCGCCCAGGTTTCCCAAAAGGGCTTTTGCCAGTTCTCTCACTAAGCTGCGCCGCTTAAAAGTGCGGTATTCCCCCTGTGCAATATAAATCAGAATGATTGCCGCTGCGTATACAAGTGCCAGCGGGCGGAAGCGGGCAACATCGACCCACCAGAACGCTTCACCCCAGGGGCTGTGCATACGTAGCAGGCTGGTAACCTCATACGCTCCCAACAGCAGGAAAAAGTCCAGAAAAGCATCCAGAATATGCAGTATTTTTGATGTAGAATGGTTCATGATACAATTAAAAGCCGCAAAAGTATGAAGAAAGACCGTTCCCTTTGCGGCATGTGAAACGGGCTTTCTGCCACGCATGATGGCCCCGGAATATAGTAGGGCAGCAAACCGTAACTTGCAAGCCTATTATACCCAGCGTCCAAAGCGGAATTTTGGCTCAATTGGTTCTTTGATGGAAATTTCTTTGTTCAGGTAGACATCAATGGCATTTTTCTGTAAAAGTTTTGCCGTTGAACTGCTTATCTGTGCCATCCCGTCTTTCAGGTTTGGCGGGCGGGTTGTAACAGAATGGCAGTCAGAACACATCAGATGAACTAAGTTCCAATCCAGCAGTTTGTGCAGCCATTTGGCCGTATGTCCACCGCGCACCAAACCCGAAGCATTGATCTGCGCCAATGCGCCGGAGCTGACCCAGCGGTACAGCAGGGTAGGATCCTCGGTAACATAGGGGTAGCGCTCCACATGGGCCAAAATGGGAGTATACCCACGGTTTTGCACTGCAAACAGGGTATCCTCAATTCCACCGGGATGGATGCTGGTCGGGAATTCAATCAAGATATACCGCGACCCTGCAAATGCCAATTTGGAAAGATCCAGGCTGGCCAAAGCTGTGGTAAAATAGACCTCTGCACCCAATTTGACGGCAAGGGGAAGTTTGCGTTCTGCCAGCTGCGCCACAACGCTGCGATAAGCCATTTTGCGCTGCTGCACAAAAGCATCCAGCGTAATGCGCTCATAATGGAAGTGCGGTGTGAACACAATGCCAACAACCCCGTCTTCCATTTCTTTCTGGATCAAGGACATGGAAACATCCAGGTTTTTTGGCACCGTCATCAATGCCAGGCAAAATATGACAATGGAGATCAACCAGTTGCGAACTCATTATGCCTTACTCCGGCTCTTCTTTCCAGCTGCGTCGTCATTGCTGTACCCGTAAGAATAAGAATAGTAGTAGCCATCTTTCTTACCGACTTTTTTTAACATCGTATCCGTTCATTACTACGCCAAGGACGCGGGCATTCACAGCTTCCAGGTTTTTTCTTGCTCAGCTGGGCACCTTCAATGGTGGTAACACCCGGGCGTACAACCAGCAATGCCCCATCCACATACTTGCACAATACTGCAGCATCGGTAACAACAGAAACCGGCGGCGTATCTACAATAATATAATCGTATACCTGCTTCAGGGCCTCAAAGGTATTTTCCATCGCCTTCGTTGCCAACAATTCCGATGGGTTCGGGGGGATGGTGCCAACAGGTAGCACCACAATGCCCAGGTCTTTGAAGTTGACCAGTGCATTGGCCAGTTGGGTACGGTCCTTGCCCGTAATGGTGTTGGTAATGCCGATATGATCACGCGGAATATGCAGGTAGCGGGAGATGGTAGACTTACGCATATCGCAGTCAACCAGCACCACACGCTTGCCACTGTCTGCCAGGGTAATCGCAAGGTTTACTGCGACGTTGCTCTTTCCTTCGCCGGGGACAGAGGAGGTAATCAGGATAGTCTTGCAATCGCTGGTTGCGGCAAGAAACTCCAGGTTGGTTCGCAGAGACTTGTAAGCTTCTGTAAACTGGAACGGTGCATCTGAGCCAACCATAAACAGCTTATGATGTTCACGCTTTTTACTCATTCCTTTTTACCTCCCTGATCATACTGCGGGATCACGCCCAGAACAGTCATATCCAGATACTTGGTAACATCTTCCTCCGTGTTGATCTTATTGTCCAGCAAAACCTGCAGCACAATAATACCAATGACCAGAACAAAACCAACCGCTGCGGCCAACATCGTGTTCTTCTTAATGTTGGGGGAAACCGGCTCCGTTGCCAAAGAAGCATTGGAGATCACTTTGACGGAACCCGCTTCAACAGCCTCCTTGATCACATCCGGAGCCACTGTAATGATCTGTTCACACACCTGCCGTGCCCATTCCGGGCTGTCGCTCTGCACAGTGATCTTCATAACCTGGGTATCGTCCACAGCTGCTACGGTAACGCGCTTGTTCAGCTGAGCATAAGTCAGGTTCAGGCCCAGGTTATCAATAACCTGCTGCAGAACCGTATCACTCTTGATAATAATGCTGTAAGTAGAAACCAGCTTGGTTGCAGAATTGATCTGGTCACTGGTAACATTGGCGTTGACATCCTGCCGGGTATTGACAATCATCAGGGCAGAAGAATCATACTTTGGGGTCATCAAAAACTTAGACGCCGTAAAGCCAACCAGCGCAGCAGCCAAAGTTACAAAAATCAGTTTAAGAAGATGCTGGCGAACCGCACTTAAAATTTCTGTTAGGTCAATTACTTCATTTTCTTCATTATCCACAAAAGGCACCTCTCTAATCTCTTAATTCCTGTTTTCCAGTCAAAGATGGTTGGCCAGGTCTGCCGCTTCGGTCGGCTTTTTGACGCAAAGCACCACTCTTACAATTGGGGCCCGCAGCTGCCCCACATGCAAAATCTTAGCACGCGTGTTTATGTAAAGTAGTTGTGCTTTACGGCAATTTGGCCACAGATAGCTAACACGATTTTAGCACAAATTCAGGTGTGTTTCAACCGTACATCGAAATGTCTTGATTTTTGGCAAAATACACAATTTTGTTTGCATCCCTTCCACAAGTGATAACAATTTCTCAAAACATTTTTTACCATTGATGTATAAATTGCTCTTATTTTTCCCGTTGTTTGCTCCTGTGCAAACATATGTTAACGCTTTTGCTGCAAAGTCTGCTCTGTCCGCATTCCCGTTTCCCGGTAAAATTCATCCAATTCTCCCTGCTTTTTTGATCACACGCACTTCCTCGGGCACTGCGCAAAAACCTGGCGATTTTTTCAGTTTGCCTGCGGGTACGGCTGTCCGCTTTTCTTCCAGCGGGCGTACCTGCCTGCCCAGTATATGCTGTACGCAGTCAAGCTGCAAGGCATTTACACCGCGTATTCCTACCTCAGCGTCCGCGCCACTGTGGACTTGCCGCTGCCAGAAAATTCGATCCATGCAATTTTATTCCAGCTTCGCCTCCTTGCCCAGCGCCTTCTTTTTGCACTCACTTCAAAACCGCAAAAGGACATTTATTATATCAGCTACAAGGGGAAGTTGTCAAAAAAATTGCCAAAGAGATACAAATAGGCTATAATATAAAATGAAAAAATTGTGTATTGAACGGTTTTTACCCCATTTGCACCCGGAAGGAGGTGGCAAGCACGGATACTTTACAGACAAATAGTACAACACAAACTGCTGAGATGCTCAAATTAGAGGGCGTTGTTGAGCATGTGATATACGAAAACCCGGATACCGGTTATGCCGTGTTTGAAGTGGATGCCGGTGGCACCGATATTGTTGTGGCAGGCAACGTGGGCAGCGTGGATAACGGTATGTCCATTACGGCGTATGGCTATATGGTCAACCACCCCAGCTATGGCGAACAGTTCCGTGCCGAAACCTGTGAGGCCAGCCTGCCGCAGGATACCGCGGCTTTGCTGAGCTACCTTTCCAGTGGGGTATTGCCCTATATCGGGCCTTCCACAGCAAAAAAGATTGTGGCAAAATTTGGGGCGCATACATTGAACGTCATCTCCGAAACGCCGGACAAACTCTGTGAGCTAAAAGGTATCACCCCGCAAAAGGCCGCCGCCATCTCCAACGAGTTCCGACGTATGTACGGTGTGCGGGAAGTGGTTGCCTGGATGGCCAAGTTTGGGCTTTCCGCCCAGATGGCTGTTACAGCCTACCGCGCGTTTGGCCCCGCCACGGTAGAAGCACTGAAAAAGAACCCCTACATGCTGTGCGGGGAGCCGCTGAACCTGAAATTCAGCCAGGTCGATGGTATCGCCGCCCAGCTGCAGGTAGGACAGGGCAGCGACCTGCGCATTGCCGCCGGGCTTTTGTACGCTTTGCGCCACAACGCCAACAACGGCCACACCTGCCTGCCCGCAGATAAGCTGATCGAAAGCACTGCGCGCTTTATTCGGGTGGAGCCGGATGCCGTAAAGGCCGGGCTGCAAAGCCTGTTGGAGCATGACGAAATGCGCGCCTGCACCTTTGACGGAACGAAATATATTTACCTGCCAGATCTGCTCAGCGCAGAGCAGGATATTGCTGCGCGGCTGGGGGAGCTTGCCACATTCCCGACAGAAGGCCCCAAAACGCTGGAAAGCGATATCCGCGTTTTGGAATTGACCCAAGGTTTTGAATATGCCCCTTTGCAGCGGGAAGCAATCCGCTTAGCACTCTCTTCCCGCGTAATGGTTTTGACCGGCGGTCCCGGTACCGGCAAAACCACAACGGTCAAAGCGATTCTGAATTTGTATGAAGGTATTTATGACCGGGTTGCCCTGTGTGCCCCCACCGGCCGCGCCGCCAAGCGGCTGACCGAGCTGACCGGCCACAGCGCTTCCACCATCCACCGATTGCTAGAAGTGGACTATTCTACCGGCAGCGTGCGTTTTATTCATAATGAAAAGAATCTTCTCCCGTTTGACGTTATCATTCTGGATGAGATGAGTATGGTAGATGCCAAGCTGTTCCAGGCGTTGTTGGCCGCCGCGCGTTACCACTGCCGCATTATTATGGTAGGTGATGCCGACCAGCTGCCCAGCGTTGGCCCCGGCAGTGTGCTGGGGGAGATCTTGCAGGCAGACGTTCTGCCCACCGTACGGCTGAATGAGATCTTCCGCCAGGCGCAGAAAAGCATGATTGTACAGAACGCCCACCGCATTGTGGAAGGGCAGATGCCCATAAAAGGCGGGCGGGATGATGACTTTTTCATGATCGAATCTACCGGTCTTGCCTGCCAGAGGCTGATCTGCGACCTGGTCAGTACCCGGCTGCCCAAAAGTTATGGCTATGACCCCGTGCGGGACATCCAGGTGCTTTGCCCCACCAAGGTTGGCCCCACCGGGAGCGTAGAACTGAACCGCCGCCTGCAGGCCATTTTGAACCCGCCTGCACCGGATAAGCCGCAGATCATTTGGGAGCAAAGCGGCCGTGTGCTGCGCTGTGGCGACAAGGTAATGCAGATCAAAAACGATTATGACATTCCCTATGAGCGGGACGGTGCCGAAGCCGGTGTGGGTGCCTATAACGGGGATATGGGTATTATTACTGCCGTTGACCCCGAAAGCCGTGCTGTGACGGTACAGATGGATGACCGAAAGTATATTTACGGTGCTGACCAGCTTGCCGAGCTGGAACCCGCTTACGCTGTAACAGTGCACAAAAGCCAGGGTTCTGAATTTCCGGCCGTCATTATGCCTGTGGCAGATGTACCCGCGCGCCTTTGTTACCGCAACTTGTTGTACACCGGGGTTACCCGCGCACGCGCCTGTGCATTCTGGCGGGAACCCGGCGCACGAGCAGGCCATGGTGGATAATGTGCGCCAGAACATGCGTTACAGCGGGCTGCGCTACCTGCTGCGCGAGGCAGTCACTCCGGCTGAAAAACGCAGATGAAACAGAGAAAACGCATATCTCTGGATTGGCTGGACCGTGGGCGAACGGCTCTGGAACCGCTGCTGGCCCTTGCCTATCCGCGGCACTGCCCGCTGTGCGGCACGGTACTTGAGCAAAGCGCCTGGAAAGCCGCCGTGTGCCGTTCCTGTATACCGGAAGCCGAGCGTCTGCGGCATCTTCCACCGCGTCTGCCTGTAACGGAGCACGCCTTTTACGCTGTCAACACCTGCGCAGCTGCCTTTTACTATGCAGACAGTGTGCGCCATGCTATCCTGCTTTGCAAGGAGAACGGCAACCCCTGGTATGCGCGAGAACTGGCGGATTTGATGGCTGTGCTGATTTTTGGCGCACAGCCCGCCCGTGCCCCAGGGTACCGCCCGGTATACGAGAATCTATCCGGCATTTCGCTGTACAGCGCCATTGTTCCGGTGCCGCCGCGCGTAAAGAAGAACCGCGCGGAAAATATGCCCCTTTTGCTAGCACAGCGCCTTGGGCGCATCCTGCACATTCCGGTCATCCAGCCGCTGTGCCTGACCCGGCAGGTTTTACCGCAAAATCGCTGGACCAGCAAAAGCGCTTTGCCAATGTCAAGGATGCTTACGCCTGCCGTACTGGGGTTGACCTTTCCGGAATGCGGCTGCTGTTGCTGGATGATGTGATCACCACTGGTGCCACCATCTCTGCCTGCGCCAAAGCGCTATTGGAGGGTGGCGCTGTGAGTGTGGACGGCGTGTGTGTTGCAGCGACGGAACTGATGCCCAAAAGCCACGGTGCCGCCGGAACACCAAAAGAAAGCAAATAACTTTTATCTGCCGGATGGTTGATGGCAATTCACAATAGATAACAAAGTGCTGCTTCTGGCAGCAAGGAGTACCAGATAAACATGAAGCAATATGATATCGGCCTTGATCTTGGCACAACTTCCATTATCATTGCCACACAGGAACAGGGAGTTGTGTTCCATCAGCCCAGCATTGGTGCTGTTGATACCCGCAGCAGCACCATTCTGGCAGTGGGGGACAAAGCCCTGCGCATGGTGGGGCGTGTGCCTTCTTATATTGATATCATCCGCCCTTTGCGGGACGGTATTATTCAGGACCACCGCATGACAAACGAACTAATCGTGCGGTTTATCAATGAGGTATGCCGTTCGCGCATCATCAAGCCGCGCGTATCGGTCTGCGTTCCGGCAGCCATTACCGGCATTGAAGCTGACGCCGTGGTAGAAGCCGTCATGGCAGCCGGGGCACGGCAGGTTTTCCTTGTGGATGAGCCTGTCGCCGCCGCCCTTGGCGCAGGGCTGGATATCCGCAAGCCCATGGGCTGCATGGTGATTGATATCGGCGGCGGCTCCACGGATATCGCCGTGATCAGCATGGGTGGGCGGGTGCGCGCCGCCAGCCTGCCGGTCGCCGGCAACGCTTTTGACCAATGCATTGCCCAGTATGTTCAGGAAAAATTCAACATTGCCATCGGCCCTCTAACCGCCGAAGCGCTGAAAAAGCAGGTTGCCTGCTGCACCAAAAGCGAGTTTGAGGGCGTAATGGAGATCCGTGGTCATTCCTGGGAGACCAACCTGCCCGCCCGCCGCCTTGTCTATACGCGGGACCTGTACCTGCCCGTGCAGGAACTGGCCGCCCGCATTGCCGCCACTGCCCGCAATGTATTGGAAAGCACCCCGCCGGAACTGGCCGCTGATGTTGCCAAGAACGGCATTCTGCTGACTGGCGGCGGCTCCATGCTGCGTGGCCTGGCTGGTTATATTGCCGGGGAGCTGCATGTGGATGTTGCCATCGCACCAGACCCCATCAACTGTGTGGCACGCGGAACCGCAGCCAGCTTAACGCTGGGCCAATACCTGACAGCCGGTTTCCGCGATGCCACCCCCAGAGCGTGGCATAACCGACTGCAACCCCCAGAAGGTTTTTCCAATTAAAGCGCAGCTTTTGTGCAGGTTGTAAAAAGTATGATTTTCTGCGGATACCTCCGCCAGCCTACTTTTCTATCCGGCAAAAGTGTGCTATACTATACAGCGTTTGCCAAAATTCCCAGCCCTGCATGGTTCCGGGCTGGTTCTGCCATATAATATAAGGACAGGTTCATTATGCCCGATACCATTACCACTGAATTTCTGGCCCTGCGGGACCGCTATATCGCTTCCTGCTTTACTAAGCTGAACCCGGTGCAGCAGCAGGCTGTGTTTACCACCGAAGGCCCGCTGCTGATCCTGGCAGGTGCAGGCTCCGGCAAAACCACCGTTCTGGTCAACCGCATTGCCAATATCATCCGTTTTGGCCGCGCCTATGGCTCCAAAGAGGTCAGCCGCCCGGTTGCGCAGAGTGATCTGGAGCAGCTGCGCACCGCCATCATGTGCGGCCAGCCGGTTCCGCAGTCCCTGATGCCGCTGATGAGCGTTGCCCCGGCCGCCCGTGGAATGTGCTGGCCATTACCTTTACCAATAAAGCCGCCGGAGAGCTGAAAGAACGCCTGAAAGCCATGCTGGGCGATACCATGGGCGGGGGATGTATTTGCCTCCACTTTTCCACTCTGCCTGTGTACGGATCCTGCGCCGCGATGCCGAACGCATTGGCTTCCCCCAAAAAGCTTTACGATTTACGATTCCGACGACCAGCAGCGTGTCATCAAGCAGATCTACAAAGAACTGATGATTGATGACAAGTTCCTGCCGGTCAAATCAGCCATCTCCCAGATCAGCGGTTACAAAGATAAACTTCTTTCCGCCAAAGATGTCGCCGCCGAAGCGCCGCGCGATACCAAGGCTGCTTTGACTCCAAAATCTATACCGCCTATTCCAACCGGCTGCGCACGGCTGGTGCCATGGACTTTGACGATCTGATTTTCCATACCGTGCAGATGCTGAAAACCGATGCCGAAGCGCGGGAATACTACCAGCAGAAGTTCCGCTATGTCGTGGTGGACGAATACCAGGATACCAGCGTGGCCCAGTTCCACCTGGTGCGCCTGCTGGCCGGTGGTTCCAACAATGTATGCGTTGTTGGCGATGACGATCAGAGCATTTATAAGTTCCGCGGTGCTACCATTGAAAAGTATCCTGAACTTTGAAAAACGTTTTTAGCCGGGGTCCAAAACCATCCGCCTGGAGCAGAACTACCGTTCCACCTCTAACATTCTGAATGCGGCCAATAGCGTCATCAAGAACAACAACGGCCGCAAGGGCAAGACCCTGTGGACCCAGAACGGCGATGGTGACAAAGTTCACCATTATACGGCTGCTTCGGAACAGGATGAGGCCAGCCATGTGGCCGAGGTTATTGGCCAGAACCTGAAAAATGGTGCTTCCTTAAAAGACCATGCCGTTTTGTACCGCATGAATGCGCAGTCCAACCCCATCGAAACTTATTTTGCCCGTGCCGGTATCCCGTACCGCATTGTGGGTGGCCAACGCTTCTTTGACCGCAAGGAAGTCAAGGATATCAACTCTTACATGGCCGTTGTGGTCAACCCGCGGGACGACGTGCGCCTGCGCCGCATCATCAATGAACCTGCACGAAAGATTGGTGCCACCACCATTGATAAGATCGGGGAACTGGCCGCCGCCAACGGCGTGCCGATGATGGAGATCATCCGGGAGGCTTCTTCTTATCCCGCACTGGGCCGTGCCGCCAGCGCGCTGAACGCGTTTTACTCCATGTACCGTGAACTGTGTGATCTTTCCGTCACCCTTCCGTTGGATGAATTTGCCGGTGAAGTGATCCGCAAGACCGGATACGAAGCCATGCTGAAAGCGCAGAAAGAAGAGGGCGAGACCCGGCTGGAAAACTTGGGCCAGTTGATTTCTTCCGTAAAGACTTATGCGGAGCAGAACGGGGAAGACGCAACCCTTTCCGGTTTCTTGGAAGAAGTTGCCCTGATTGCAGACCTTGATTCCTATGATGAAGATGCTGATTCCGTTACCCTGATGACGATGCACAGCGCTAAGGGCCTTGAATTCCCGTATGTGTTTATCATTGGTATGGAGGATGGCGTTTTCCCCGGTGACCTTGCTCGCTACAGCGAGGAAGAAATGGAAGAGGAGCGCCGCCTGTGCTATGTCGGTATTACCCGCGCCAAGAAAGAGCTGTATCTTTCTTCCTCCCGCAGCCGTATGATTTTCGGCCAGACGCGCCGCAACCCGCCTTCCTGCTTTTTGGATGAGATTGACCCCAATGTGATGGACGAAACCGAAAGCCCAGAGCTTGCTTACAGCGGCGGTTTTGGCGCCGGGTACGGCAGCTACAGCACCAATGTTCCCGGCGGGCGCAGCGGATACTCCGGGGCTTCCCGCGGGTATCTGAACAGTGAATACAACCGCGGCGGCTTTGGCAGCAAGTATGCCGGCGGCTTCCAAAGTGGGTTTGCTTCCGGCGGGCACGAAAGCCCGAACTACCCCGGCGGTCGCCACACGGTCCAAAGCAGTAGCTTTGGCGCCGGGTATGGCAGTAGCCGCGTCAACCATCATTCCGGTGCTCCGGTTGCTCCGGCGGGCGGTGGCGTTACCACTGCGCCCGCCGCACCCGCACGCAAAAAAGCCGCCAACTTTGCAGCCGGGGCACCTTGTGGACCACAAGGTGTTTGGCCGCGGCAAGGTGCTGAAAGTAACGCCGGTTGCGGGGGCACTGTATTGTAGAAATCCAGTTTGACCGCGTTGGCATCAAAAAAAATCAATGGCCCAAATTACGCCCCCGCTGACCAAGCTGACCAGCGAAGAATAAACCACTGATAAAAAAGGAAAAGAGGGAACGGGTCCATGCTTGTAACATTGATCGCCCACACCAATGACCCCGAAAAACGACCATTGCCGCAGCCGCCAAGCTGTGCTATTCTGATGCACATATCGAAACCCTGCTGGATGGCCTAACACCGGAAAAGACCGCAGCCTTTTTGCAAAAGCTGAATGACTTCGGCCACGCCAGCCCCATTGAACATGCCAGCTTTACCTTTGGCATGAGGGCGTTTCCCGCACCTTTCTGGCACAGGTCACCCGCCACCGCATTGCAAGTTTCAGTGTGCAGAGCCAGCGCTATGTGCGGCTGGAAGATTTCCGTTATGTGATTCCCCCGGAAAATTGAGGCTGACCCTGCGGCCAAAGCGGCTTTTATTGATGCGATGAACGCCGATGCCAAACACTACCTGGAGCTGGTCAAAGCACTGGAAGAAAAGCATACCCACACCTTGATGGAGCAGGGCATGCCGGAAAAGACCGCCCGCGCCAAAGCCAGCAAAATGGCAAACGAGGATGCCCGCTTTGTATTGCCCAACGCCTGCGAGACAAAAATGGTAATGACCATGAACTGCCGCAGCCTGAACAACTTTTTCAACCTGCGCTGCTGCAACCGTGCCCAGTGGGAGATCCGCGCCGTTGCCGATGAAATGCTGCGCCTTGTATACCCGCTTGCGCCGCATGTTTTTGCCGCAGCTGGTCCCCGCTGCCTGGCGGGTCCCTGCCCGGAGGGCGGTATGTGCTGCGGCAAGCAGAACGCCGTGCGTGATAAATATGCAACACTGAAACAGGAGGCTGAAAACCATGGGTAAACTGATTATTTTTGAAGGCCTGGATGGTTCCGGCAAGGGCACACAGGCAGAACTTGCCTGCCAGAATTTGCATAGCAAAGGGTATGACCCGCTGAAAATCAGCTTCCCAGATTATGACAGTCCGTCCTCCGCACTGGTCAAGATGTATCTTTCCGGCGAGTTCGGCCAGCGCCCGGATGACGTGAACGCTTATGCAGCTTCAACGTTTTATGCTGTTGACCGCTTTGCCAGCTACAAAACCAGGTGGGGCAATGTCTACCGCCAGAATGGGCTAATCATCTCTGACCGTTACACCACCTCCAACGCTGTTCACCAATGTTCCAAACTGCCGCCGATGCACTGGGATGGTTTTCTGGAGTGGCTGTTTGAGTTCGAGTACAAAAGCTCGGCCTGCCTGCGCCGGATGCGGTTGTATACCTTGCGGTTGATCCCGATGTCAGCCAGCGCCTGATTGCGCAGCGCTACCACGGCGATGAAAGCAAAAAAGATATTCAGGAACGTGATACCGAATACCTGGCCCGTTCCCGCGCCGCCGCTGAATACTGCGCACGCAAGCTGGGCTGGCACCGCATTGAGTGTACCACAACGGTAGACGGCCAGAAAACCATCCGCACGCCGGAGAATATTCAGTCCGAAGTGATGGCATACCTGGGAGCGGGATTTTTGAGCTAAAACCGTTGGCAGCAAAGCCACACGTTGAATACGGCAAGGAGGGGGATAGAACATGCTTTGCAAAGCAACGGAAGCTGATTTGGAGCAGATGGTTGCGTTCCGCCGCAAAACGTATGGCGGAACCCGCCAGGATGCTTTGGACTGGCTTTGTGGAATTGTGGGGTTGGATAATATCCTGATCCTTGCCTGGGACCCGGCCCCCGGTGCAAAGCCCATCCCGGCCGCCATGATTGGTGCGGTTCCAGTGGAATGCGGGCACCACCACGGCGTATGGCTCTGCTGCATGGCAACGGACCCGTCCCTGCAGGGGCGCGGGCTGATGCCCAAACTGCTGGCAACCTGCCTGCGCGCCTTTTCCGCCAAAGGGTGTGATTTCGCTGTGGCGGCACCGCAAAGCACGCGGGCCGCAAAAGCGTTTTCCCAGCTGAATTTTCAGGGGGCGCTTTCCCGCTGCGCATCATCCGCAAGCCCATTGAACACAATTTGTGGGCACGAGCAGAGTTTGATAACCTGACAGTCCGCAAATTGATCGACACCCGGATGCGCTACCAGCCCGCCTGCATCGCCCTGCCGGAAAGCAGCATGAACACCATGATCACCCGGCTCTACCGCCGCGGTATGACCATTGTTTCCAACCAGCGCGGTTACGGCCTCTATTGCCAGGAAAAGGACGAACTGCTTTTTATGGAGTTGCAGGCCGATAACGACCATTCGGCTGATATTCTGCTGCAGGCCGCGCGGGAACATACCGGTCTGACCAAAGCACGGCTGCTGCTGGCGGAAAATCAGTTTTTGTACCTGGGCGAGGGTAAGCGCTGTGGTTACGGCATGATTTGTTACCTTGGGCAGCCGTTCCCCGTTACGGACGTTTATTTCCGCCTGTTGCTGTAAGACCGTGCATACGTGAAACAGGGCAGTTCTGCTGCCTGGTAAAGGAGATTTGGAATGAAAATCAATCGTGGTGATTCCCAGGACAAGGGCTCGCAGTCGCGCCAGGCTTATCATGCTGCGCCAGCCCCCGCACCAAAGCGCCCGGTACAGCCTGATCCTGACCCGCAGGACCTGTACGAAGACGCCGAAGGTCCAGACGAGTACGCAGAGGATGACGATGATGAACCCGTCCGCCGCCGTTTTCCCATTGGGCTTGTGGTTCTTGTTGTCATTTTGGCTATCGTCGGCATCGGCGGCTGGAAAGTGTTCCAGTTCTACGGCGAAGTTGCCGGCAACGGCGAACTCGGCCCGGAGCAGACCGTTACCATTGAACAGGGTTCCACTGTTGCAGACATCACAAACGTTTTGAAAGAGGATGGCGTCATCCAGTATGACTGGCTGTTCAAGCTGTATGCCAAATACAGCGGCCGCGCTTCCGGTTTGCAGTATGGCGATTTTACCCTGCGCTCCGGCATGGATTATAACACGATCCTGAAAACCCTCAGCGTGCAGCAGGTCAAGCGCAAGACCATTACCATCACATTCCCCGAAGGCTACACAGCCGTTGCTATTGCCCAGAAGATGGAAGAAAATGGCTTGTGCTCGGTGGATGATTTCCTTGCCTGCGCCAACGGCGAGGACGGTTCCGATTTCAGCCAGTATGATTTCTGGAATGCCATCCCAGATACCGAAGGCCGCCTGATGAAGTGCGAGGGCTACCTGTTCCCGGACACTTACGAGTTCTTCACCGATGACTCGGTCTATAATTACGTCAACACCTTCTATAAGGAATTCGACGCCAAAACTTCCGACCTGTGGGATACCATCAACGAAAAGGGCACCACAATGAATGATGTTGTCATTCTGGCCAGCTTTATTCAGGAAGAAGCCGGTATGCCCGCAGAAGACGCCAAGGTTTCTGCCTGCTTCCACAATCGTTTGGAATCCGATGACCCGCAGTGGGCAGAGCATAAGCTGGAATCCAATGCCAGCAGCTATATCATGAACGATAGCGACAATAACTACCTGTGGAATTCGCCCACCGCCGCTTATTACGGCTGGCCGGAACAGGGTGCTATTCCGGATGATGTGCTTGCTCATTACGACACCTAC
>ENA-OQBL01000584-OQBL01000584.1-human-gut-metagenome-genome-assembly--contig:-NODE-584-length-18490-cov-4.564124_pt1 | contig 18490 bp, 23 predicted proteins | sample MGYA00242747_ERZ504553 | MGnify/ENA primary metagenome ERZ504553 (study PRJEB26092, sample SAMD00036240) | human gut metagenome | host: Homo sapiens | study: EMG produced TPA metagenomics assembly of...
TCGGTGAGCACCAGAAACAGAAGGGTGGCCACAGGCGGAAATAGCAGCCGCGCCCCGTGCAGCCGGAGGGACGCAGCACTCGGATGGTGTGTCATAAAGAAGTTCCTTTCACTTCTGCGTTTTTCTTGTTATTTGAGGCGGCAGACTCCGCCCCAGTCCTCTATTATAATCATCCCGCCTCCAAAATCCAGCCCTGACGGACAAAAAACGGGTGAAAATCTTTCATCCGTTCAGCCACTGATGCAATTTATCCAGCAATCCCCCGTGGGAGGGCGGCGGGGCGGGGATGTCCGTCCGCACGAGGATGGCGTCCAGACCGATGCGCTCGATGTCGGCCCACGGGATGGTCAGGGTCTCGTCCCGGCCCAGCAGCCCGAAGAGCCGGGGCCGCCCCAGCAGAAGCAGGCTCCCGATGCGGGCCGTGTCGGCGTCCAGCTCCACATCATCCACCCGGCCAAGGCAGGCCCCGTCCTTCAGCTGGACGACTTCCTTGCTGCACAGCTCCCGAAAGGTCATCTCCCCCGCCCCCTTACAGTCCCATCCTATGCCGGGGCGGGCCGGACGATGCAAAAGGGCTGGAAAATACTGCCCCGGATGTGCTATACTGGGCGCAGTGCGATCCCAACTTTTTTTTGAAGAGGTATCATCGATGTATAAAAATATCGTGTTCGACTTCGGCGGCGTCATGGTGGATTTCGACCCCCACAAGTATCTCATCGACCTGTTCGGGAACCGGGGGCTGGAAGAGGAGGTCTACGACCTGACCTTTGGCAGCGAGGAGTGGAAGCAGCTGGATGCGGGGCTTGTCTCCCGCTTTGACGGCAATCAGGCCATGCTGCGCAACGCCAAGGCCGCCGGGCGCGAGTTTGAGGTGCAGGGCGTGCTGGACGACTGGCTGCACATCCTGCGCCCGCGCCGCCGGATGCAGGAGCTGGTGCGCCGCCTGAAGAACCATGGCTACAGCGTGTACTATCTCAGCAACATCCCGGAGGACGTGCTGGCCCTGCTCAAGGAGCGCGGCGTGCTGGACCGCTTTGACGGCGGCGTAGCCTCCTGCGAGGTGCACATCAACAAGCCCGACCCCCGCATCTATCAGGCCCTGCTGGATCAATACGACCTGAAGGCCAGCGAGTGCGTGTTCATCGACGACAATCTGGCCAATGTGCAGGCCGCATTCACGCTGGGCTTCGTGGGCATCCGGATGAAGGAGAGCGTGGGCACCCTGATCCGCAGCCTTGCCACCTGCAATGTGGCCCTGCGCTGACCTCCGTGACCCAAAACAGCTCCTGCCGGAAATGCTCTGGCAGGAGCTGTTTTGCTGCTTTAGGAATTACTTTTTCTCGTAGCTCTGGCAGTAGTGCGGGGTCTCCACCTGCTGCGTATCGCAGGTGCACTGCTCGGTCACTTTGATCTGGGGCAGGTCGCACTTGCAGCCGCTCACATTGTGGCTGCACTCGCAGACATCACAGGTAACGCCGATGTTTTCCATATTTATCACCTCTCTGTCCACAGTATGGCCTGCGGGCAGGGTGTTTATTCTGGAAAATTCAGCCAGCCTTTTTCGCTTCGCGCTTAGACCGGAGTGTGACTGCCGCATGCCGGATGGAAAGCACCGGGTGCACCGGCAGCATCCGCGGGCCTGCCCAGCGCATCACCGCGCGGATCTTCTCCCGCATTTCCGGCTTGTAGCAGTGCACTTTGCAGGCCGAACAGAAGGTCTTGGTCTCCATGAACGGGCATTTGTCAATGCGGGTCAGGGCGTAATCGTGCAGCTGCCGGCACTCCGGGCACAGGCTGCCTTTGGGTGTTTTGTGCTGCCTGCGGCAGTAAAGAGCGATCATCTCGCTCACCAGCATCTTTTCATCTGCGCGCTTCTGATCCAAGTTCTTCGGGGTATCCTGCATGGGACGGGGCCTCCTGCTGCCTTATTTTTTTCTACGGTCCGACCGCATTGCAGCGCGGCGCACCGCACGGCGCAAAAATGCAAAGCCTACCGTAACACCAATTGCTGCAGCCACTGCCATATACACCGCCTTCTGAAACCAAAGCGGCAGGAGCGCAGACCTTTCCGTCTGCTGTCCCCTGCCGCAGTTTTGATGCATTCTGTACAGAGGCTGCTGCTTTTGCGTGAAAGTTAGCGTTTACTAACTTTCAGCTCTGCAAAAACACCGTTTTTCGGTGTCCTCATAGTTTATCGCAGCTGTCTCTGTTTGTCAAGAGAAGCTTCTCCTGTTTACCATGCAGCCAGATCTGCACCCAGCTTGCGGCATGCAGCCTGAACATCATCGTCCGGGGCCTCGTTGCAGATCAGGCCCTCACCGTTCAGCACCTGTGCGCCGTCGCCCTGAGCACGCTCCACCCAGTCACGCATCCACTGGCCGTCGCCCCAGCCGTAGGAGCCGAACAGGGCGATCTTCTTGCCGTTCAGAGAACCCTCCAGATCAGAGAACATCGGCTCGAACTCGCTCTCCTCCAGCTGCTCAGCACCCATTGCGGGGCAGCCAAAAGCCACTGCATCAAACTCAGCCAGCTTTGCGGCGTTCATCTCGCTGCAGGGCACGATGGTGCCGTTTGCACCCTCTGCCACGCAGTTTGCCATGGTCTCAGTGTTGCCGGTTGCGCTCCAGAATACGACTGCTACTTTGCTCATAAAGATCGTCCTCTCTCAAATCAATATTAGTTAGATATATCTAACTTTATGTTCCATGAAAATGCGTCCAACCACGCAGACGCATCCTCATTTGGTTAGTATCTTCTAACCACCGATAGAATACCACAGCTTCCCGGCTGTGTCAAGCCTTTTATGCAAAAAGAACTGCCGCGGCCGAAAGTACGCCGTAGATCACCGGCTGGTGCAGCAGATACAGCAAAAGCGAGTGCCGGCCCATCCAGCCCAGCGCCGGGCAGACCGAACGGCGCAAGGGCTCCATGCGCTGCCGCCCTACAATGCCGTAGAGAAAGTACCCTGCCCAGAACAGAAACAGCCACGGCAGCAGGGCAAAATAATCGGTGGAATAAAAATCGAAGGGCAGAAAGCCGAAAAACGCTGTAAAGTAATTCGCGTACCATGCATCCGGCAACGCAAGGCGCAGCCCGCCGAAGCCGAGCCAACGCTCGTCCAGATGATAAGTCAGTGCAAACAGCACCGCCGAAACCGCCAGCCCTGCGGCGGGCGGGATCTTTTTCAGCAGCGGTTCCAGCACACCGGTGAGCAGCATGGCGCTGCCCAGAAAGGTCAGCACACCAAAAATAACTCTGTCCTCCGGCATAAAAAGCAGCGTGACTGCCGTGACAAGCGCCCCTGCCCCGAACACCTGTGCGCCCCGGCGCAAGGTATGATGTCCCAGTTGCACACAGAAGCCGGACAGCAGAATGAACACCCAGCAGATGGTCTGCTGCCACAGACGCCCCGGCATTCCCGCGTACCAGTCCATCCAGATGCCGAACAGGAACATCATGTCCCAGCAGGCATGGTACAGCATCATGCTGACCAGATCCAGCCCGCGCAGCTCGTCCAGCAGGGCGTAGCGGCCCGCCGGGGCCTTTTGCTGCACTCGTCGTTCGTTTTCCATTATCCATATTCCCCTTTGCTGTGTTTCGCAATACGATATGACAAATTATAAACCGCACTGCGGCACCTGTCAACCAGACATCTCAGGGGGGGTGAAGGCAGCAAAAAACCGCTGCACAGCGGCAAAGCCATGCAGCGGTCAGAATGGATAACCGGGGAAACCTTATCAGACTTCGGTGTTGAAGTAGCGCTTCAGCAGGCCCTCAAAGCCGCGGCCGTGACGGGCCTCGTCCTTTGCCATCTCGTGAACGGTGTCGTGGATGGCATCCAGATTCAGGGCCTTTGCCTTCTTGGCCAGATCCATCTTGCCTGCACATGCGCCGCACTCGGCCTCGGCACGCATCATCAGGTTCTTCTTGGTGCTGTCGGTGACAACTTCGCCCAGCAGCTCTGCAAAGCGGGATGCGTGGTCTGCTTCCTCGTAGGCATAGCGCTTGTAAGCCTCAGCGATCTCGGGGTAGCCCTCGCGCTCAGCCACACGAGCCATTGCCAGATACATGCCGACCTCGCTGCACTCACCCTCAAAGTTTGCGCGCAGGCCGTCCACGATCTCCTGCGGCACGCCCTCGGCCTTGCCGATGCCCACAACATGCTCGGTGACGTAGGTGTTGCCGGTCTTTTCCACAAAAGCGGAAGCAGGAGCCTTGCAGACGGGGCACTGTGCCGGGATCTCGCCTTCAGCAATATAACCACAAACGGTGCAAACGTACTTCTTCATAAGAATAGACCTCCATCAATTTTTTTTATATCAGTTAGAAAACAGGCTGGGCGGTGTTGGTACTCACCGGCCCTTGTCATGGCTCTATTATAGCGAATTATTCCTAGTTAGTCAAGGATAATTTTAAGAATAATTCCTATTTATTTTGCCTTACAGATAAATTCCGGCAGGGTCACTAAAAACCATCCTCAAAAACTGTGTGCTTTGCCCTGTGCACCTTAAAAACAGCAAAGCCGCCCTGCACACACAGGACGGCTTCTGCCTTGTTCTTCCTTCTTCTATGGGAGATCAGACCTGCAGGTTGCTGCTGGTAGCGGCTTCGGAGCCGTCGGCAGCATCAAACTCGTAGTCGTTGCCGGGCAGGATAGCGTTCAGCAGGATGCCTGCGATCGCGGCCACAGCCAGACCGGACAGGTTGATGGTGACACCTGCAACGGCAAAGCTGACACCGCCCACAGAGTTGAAGCTCAGAGCGCACACCAGAATGACAGCGGCCACGATCAGGTTGCGGCTGTTGGTAAAGTCCACGCGGTTCTCCACCACGTTGCGCACACCGATGGCGGAGATCATGCCATACAGCACAAAGCTGATGCCGCCGATGATGCCGGTGGGGATGGTGTTGATGACAGCCTCAAACTTGGGGCTGAAGCTCAGGATGATGGCCAGGACAGCCGCAATGCGGATGACCAGCGGATCGTAGATCTTGCTCAGAGCCAGCACACCGGTGTTCTCGCCGTAGGTGGTGTTGGCCGGGCCGCCCAGCAGGCCGGCCATGGTGGTTGCCAGACCGTCACCCAGCAGGGTGCGGTTCAGGCCGGGGTCGTTGATATAGTTGTGGCCCACGGTTGCGCTGATGGCGGCGATATCGCCCACATGCTCCATCATGGTTGCCAGTGCAATGGGGATGATGGTGAACAGTGCGCTGATGAACTCCGGGCTGCCGTCGATGGCAAACAGGCCCATGGCCTCCTTGTGCAGAGGGATGCCCACCCATGCAGCCTCAGAAATGCGCTGGAAGTCCACTGCACCGGTCACCAGTGCCACTGCATAGGACACCAGCACGCCGATGAGGATGGGCAGGATCTTGACCATGCCCTTGCCCCAGATGTTGCACACGATCACGACACCCAGTGCCACAAAGGCCAGAATCCAGTTGGACTGGCAGTTTTTGATAGCAGAGGGGGCCAGGATCAGGCCGATGGAAATGATAATGGGGCCAGTGACCACCGGCGGGAAGAACCGCATGATGCGGCGGATGCCGAAGGTGGAGATCAGCAGGCTGGCCACCAGATACACCAGACCGGAAAATGCGACGGCGGCGCAGGCGTAGGGCAGCATCTTGGTGTTGGCAACGGTCAGGTTGCCGTCTGCATCTGCCAGCATGGGGGCCACGATGGAGAAGCCGCCCAGATACGCAAAGGAGGAGCCGAGGAATGCAGGCACCTTCTTTTTGGTAATGAGGTGGAACAGCAGGGTGCCCAGACCTGCACACAGCAGGGTGGTGGAAACGCTCAGGCCGGTGAGCAGCGGCACCAGCACCGTTGCGCCGAACATGGCAAACATGTGCTGCACGCCCAGAATGAACATGCGGCCTGCGCCCAGCTGGCGCGCGTCGTAAATGCCTTTGGAGTAATTGATCTTTTCGCTCATGAAGTTTTTCTGCCTCCTACAGAACTCGCAGCCCCAAAAAAAGAGGCACCGCCGTCAGCAAAACGGCAATGCCCCTGAAATTTGGGAACAATGATCCCGCCCGGAAATGAGAAGTGCAATGCAGCGCAGTCGATGATTCTTGTGCAGCATGGTGCGCTCCCCCTTTCATTCAGGCTCTTTCCAAACCGCCGCCAAAAGCCCCGCAAAAGGCCGCAGCGGGCAGTCCTTCCAGAGATTATAGCAGACTTTTTGCCGCCGCGCAACTATTTTGCTTAATTCTCCTGTATTTCCAGCCCGGAAGTTTGCGCCGCTTCTCTTGCAATCCGGCCCAAAGCGCACTATAATATAACCTACCATTGCAATCTGTATTATAAGAGAATTATCAGGAGAGTTTATGATCTATCTGGATTATTCCGCCAATACCCCGGTAGACGAAGCGGTTTTACAGCGCTTTTGCGAGGTGGAGCGCAATTGCCCGGGCAATGCCAATTCCCGCCACGCAGCAGGCACTGCCGCAAAGGCTGCCATCGATGCCGCCACCCAGAACATTGCCCGCAGTCTGAATGTGCAGCCCGCCGAGATCATCTATACATCCGGTGCCAGCGAGGCCAACAACTTTGCCATCAAGAGCATCGCCCGGCTGGAGCGCCACCATGGCAGACACATCATTTCCACCCCGCTGGAGCACTCCTCGGTGAGCGGCAGCCTGACCGCCCTGCAGGAGCAGGGATACGAGATCGACCTTGTGGACATCCGGCAGGACGGCACGGTGGACCTTGCCCACCTGAAAGAACTGCTGCGCCCGGACACCATTCTGGTGGCCGTCACTGCCGTAGACAGTGAGCTGGGCGTGGTGCAGCCGGTGGCCGAGATCGCGGAAATGTTGAAGGCCTGCCCCCACTGCCACTTCCATGTGGATGCCACACAGGCCGTGGGCAAGCTGCCGGTCAGCTTTGCGGGCATCGACACCATGAGCCTGACCGCCCACAAGTTCTACGGGCTGAACGGCATCGGTGTGCTGGTCAAGCGGCGCGGCCTTGCGCTGGAGCCGCTCATCCATGGCGGCGAGAGCACCACCATCTACCGCAGCGGCACCCCCACCGTGGCGCTGGCCTGTTCGCTGGCGCTGGCACTGGAAAAGGCAGTGAGCGAGCTGCCCGCCCGGGTGGAGCACATCCGCGCCCTGAACGCCCGCCTGCGCACCGGGCTTGCCCAATACCCCAAGGTGCGCATCAACAGCCCGGACACCGCCGTGCCGCAGATTTTAAACCTGAGCGTACAGAACGTGAAGGGCACCGTGTTCCAGCGGGAGCTGGATGCCAGGGGCGTATGCGTCTCGGTCAAATCGGCCTGCTCGTCGGACGGCCTGCCCTCCCGCGCCGTGTTTGCCGTGAGCCATGACCGGCGCAACGCGCTGTCCTCGTGGCGCATCAGCCTGAGCCACCTGACCACGGAACAGGAGATCACTGATTTTATGCAGGCGTTCGATGCCTGTTACAACGCCCTGACGCAATAAAAAGGAGTATTATGAAGCAAGATCCCCCCGCCGACCAGCAGCGAGGGGATCTTTTTTACTGTTTTTTGAATGCCGAACAGTCTGCGCAGAATGCCGCGCAGCGCCTTGGGGCTTCGGATCACAACTACCTGCATATGCTCCCCGCCTTTCCGTTTTCTGGCCCATCCTATGCAGGCAGGGGCCGGAACGTTCCGGCAAGGGCAGCAGCGCTCAGTCTGCGATGGTCTCCACCACCACCAGCGCACCGCTGCGGGTGGAGATGGTGATGCAGTCCGACCCGGCAGCGTACTCGTTGCTGACGCCCAGCGGGTAGCTGGCGGTCAGCTCCGCATCGGTCAGCTCATAGTAGGAGCCGCGCTCGCACACGCCCTGCGCCCTGCCCTCCATCGGGAAGGCCGAGAAGAAGAAGTACTTCTCCTTCGGGTAGCGGCGGGTCTCGCCTGGCATCACGTAGGTGATGCGGCTGCGCTCATCCAGCAGGGTGGTGCGCACACCGCGCTGTTCCAGCCCAAGGCCGGTGCACAGGTTTGCAAGGGTGTGCTCCACCCGTCTGCCGCCAAGGCCGCCCAGCAGCAGCACCTCGTCAAAGCCCTTTTCCGAGACCAGCTTTGCGGCATACTCGGTGTCGGTATCGTCCTTCACATGGGGCAGCACGATGATATCGTCGTCCTGCTGTTCCGGGCAGGGGGCGGTGTCAAAATCGCCCACGATGATGTTGGGTCTGCGCCCCAGAGGTGCGCAGTTGCGGTAGCCTGCATCACAGGCAATGATAAAGTCGTCCGGCCGCAGGGCCTCTGCCAACTCCGGAGAAACCGGGCAGGCCGAAATGATCACACAGCGTGACATGAATCTCTTCCTTATCCTTTATACTTTCGGGCGCTGCCAATCCTTCACGTCCTTGACTTCCTCGTACATGGCACAGTAGCTGTCGTACCGGGTCTGGGAGAGCCTGCCCTCGGCCAGTGCAGCGCGCACGGCACAGCCTTTTTCGCTGCGGTGGGAGCAGCCGGTGAACTGGCACTGGCCCAGATAAGGCCCGAACTCCGGGAACGCATGCTCCAGATTTTCCTTGGGGATGAACCCGGCGCGGTTCGCTTCCAGACTGGCAAAGCCCGGCGTATCCGCAATGCGCCCGCCAAAGGCTTCAAAGATCGTCACCTCACGGGTGGTGTGGCGGCCGCGGCCCAGCTTCTGACTGATGGCACTGGTCTCGCGCTCTGCTTCCGGCAGCAGATGGTTCAAAAAGGGTGGATTTTCCCACGCCGGAGTTGCCGCAGAACGCACACAGCCTGCCGCTGATCCACTGCTTCACCTCGTCCAGCCCGCCGCCGGTCTCGTAATCGATGCGGATGAACGGCAGGGTCGAATTTTTCATAGGCCTTACGCAGGAATTCCGCCTCGGCCAAGTCACCCTTGGTGCACACGATCACCGGCTGCACGCCCTTGTCCACCGCAATGGCGGCAAGCTTATCCAGCACCAGCGTGCTGGGCGTGGGCTGGGTGGTGCTGGCCACAAGGAACAGCACATCCAGATTTGCCATCGGAGGCCGCACGAACACATTTTTGCGCGGTGCGATCTCGGCAATGACGGCTGCACCGTTCTCGGTCTCCAGCGTCACCTCATCGCCCGCCACCGGCGTGATCTTCTGCTTGCGGAAAATGCCGCGGGGCTTGCACTCCACAATGCCCTCCGGCGTTTTTACATAGTAAAAGCCGCCGATGCCCTTTGTGATATATCCCTTCATGCACGCCTCCGTCAACTCAGCAGCGAGGACCACCAGTCGGTCAGCGGTTTCTGCGAAGGATCGCCGCTGCCCGCTGTGCCCTGTTCGGTGCCGGTCTCGGTGCTGGAAGAAGAGGAGCCGCTGCCAAACAGGCCGCTCCACCAGTCGCCGCCGGTGGTGCTGTCGCTGGGTGCTTCCGGTTCCGGTGCAGGCTCCGGCCCTGCGCTTACCACAATGTTCACGCGGCCGTTCAGCTTTGTGGTAGAGCCTGCCGCCGGGTTCTGACTGATGACAGTGCCCACCGGCTGGTCGCTGTACTGCTCGGTCTGGCTGCCAAGGCCCAGATGGTTCTGCACCAGCAGGGTGCGGGCATCAGCGGTGCTCATGCCGGTCAGCGAGGGCACCTTGGTGGTGGTTGCCACCTGCGGGCGGCTGATATACATCACCACAGTGCTGCCTGCAGCCACTTGACTGCCCGCCGCCGGGTCGGTGCGGATCACCGCGCCGGATGCCACAGAGGTATCCACAGCCTGCGTTACCAGCACCGAGACACCCAGCTCCTTGAGCTGCTGCTCTGCATCGGCCTGCACATAGTTGGTCAGGTCCGGCACGGTAACGTACTGGGTGCCAAGGCTCACAGTCAGGGTCACATTCTGGCCCTCGCGCACCGTGCGGCCGGACACCGGCGACTGCTTATAGATATAGCCCGCCGCATAGTTACTGTTGTACTCCTGCTCCCAGGTAACGCTGATCTGGCCGGAGACCACCTGCTCGGTGGCAGCAGCCTCGTCCTGCGTCATACCGATATAATCGCCCAGCGTGATATCGGCCTTGTTGTTCATCAGGTTGGAGGAATCGTTCAGGATCATCCAGCACAGCGCAAGGCACGCCAGTGCAATGCAACGGTAATGCCGAACAGTGCCGGCAGGAAGATGGTGCGCTTTTTCTGGCGCGGTGCGGCCTTTTTGCCGCGGGGCGCAGGCTTTTCGGCCTGACGGTTTGCACGGTTCTGGTTCATGGTACGTTTCACCACCTTTTCGGGAGCATCTTCTGTAATATATTTGTACTCGAACATCACGGAGGGGTTGTGCACGTAGGTGTCCAGCGCATCCAGCATTTCGCGGGCGGATGCGTAGCGGTTCTGCGGCAGCTTTGCCATGGCCTTTTCGGTGATCTCCACCAGTGCATTCGGCACCTCCGGCGCGATCTCGTGCAAAGACTTCGGCTGATCGGAGATCTGCTTGATGGCAACTTCCACCATGTCGTCTGCATCAAAGGGCAGATGACCGCTGAGCATCTCGTACATCATCACGCCCACCGAGTAGATATCGCTGGTGCAGTCGGTCTCATCGCCCTTGGCCTGCTCCGGGCTGATATAGTGCACGCTGCCCATGGCCTTGCCGCTCAGCAGCTGGTTCTCGGCACGGGAGATGCGCGCAATGCCAAAATCCATCATGCGCAGCTGGCCGTTGTCCAAAAGCATGATGTTCTGGGGCTTGATGTCCCGGTGCACCACACCGTTGGCGTGGGCATGTTCCAGCGCCTTTAAGATCTGGGAGATGAAGTGCACGGTCTCCCGGTTGGTCAGCCTGCCGCCGCGCTGGTTAAGGTACTCGCGCAATGTCATGCCGTCCACATATTCCATCACGATATACTGCAGATCATCATTCACCGATACATCGTACACTTTTACGATGTTGGGGTGGTTCAGCAGCGAGATGGCCTTGGATTCATTTTTAAAGCGGCGCACAAGGTCCGGGTCGTGCATATACTCCTGCCGCAGCACCTTTACCGCCACCACGGTACCGGCAGGCACCGGGCCGTTGTGCCCCAGCATGACCGCCTTATAGACGTTTGCCATGCCGCCGGAACCGATCAGCTCCCGCACCTCATACAGGCCGTCCAGCTTTTTGCCGATCAGGTTGTCCATCAGCGCACCTCCTCCACACACAGCAGCAGCGCGGTGATGTTATCCGGGCCGCCGTTCTCGTTGGCCGTGCGGATCAGAAGGTCCGGCAGGTCGTAGAACCTGCCGGTGCGCAGCAGCTGTTCCAGCTGTTCTCTGGGCACGGCATTGGTCAGGCCGTCCGAGCACAGCAGCAGGATATCCCCTTTCTGCAGCGGTGCGGTGGTGAACTCCGAGTCCAGCCGGTAGTCCACGCCCAGCGCCTTGGTGATGATGTTCTTCTGAGGGTGGTGCTCGGCTTCCTCCACGGTAATGGTGCCGCAGTCCACCAGCTCCTGCACATAGGAGTGGTCGTGGGTGAGCTGGGCAAGCCTGCCGTCCCGGTACAGGTACGCCCGCGAGTCGCCTGCATGACACAGGAACACCTTGCCGCCGCGCACCAGTGCGCACACAGCCGTGGTGCCCATGCCCGCCAGCGATTCCTCACGCAGGGCCTTCTGGAACACAAAGCGGTTGGCGCTGAGCAGGCTCTTTTTCAAAAAAGTCTCCTCTTCGCCGGGCAGGCACTTGGAAGCATACTGCTCCTGAAAGCAGCGCTCGATCACATCGCACGCGCTCTGGCTGGCTTCCCTGCCGCCGCGTGCACCGCCCATGCCGTCGCATACCAGCAGCCATGCGGCATCGCCGGGCAGTTCTCCTGCGCGATAATCGTCCTGATTATCCTGCCGGACCCTGCCGACATCCGTTTTTCCTGCAAGTTTCATAGGCTTCTCCCTTTAATCTTTACGCTTTCCCGTTCATTTCGTCACGGCGCAGCTGGCCGCATGCGGCGCTGATCTCGCTGCCAAGGCGGCGGCGCACCGTAGCGTTCACGCCAAGGCTCTCCAGCTTCTGCTGGAAGCGGTGCACGTTGGCTGCATCGGTGGCCGAGTACGGGCTGCCGTCCACCGGGTTGATGGGGATCAGGTTCACATGGGCACCCATGCCCCGGATCAGGTTTGCCAGCTGTTTGGCGCAGGCATCGGAATCATTGACACCGCGCACCATGGAATATTCAAAGCTCACGCGGCGGCCGGTGGTATCCTGATAGCGGCGCACGGCCTGCATCAGCACTTCCACGGGATAGGCATCGTTCACCGGCATCATGCCGCTGCGAATTTCATTGTTGGGTGCGTGCAGCGACACCGAGAGGGTCAGCTGCAGCTTTTTCTCGGCCAGCTGGTCGATCTTGGGCACCAGACCGCAGGTAGAAAGGCTGATGTTGCGCATCCCGATGTTCACGCCCTCGGGCGAGGTGATGTTCTCCAGAAACTTCATCACTTCGTCAAAGTTATCCAGCGGTTCGCCAATGCCCATGAGCACGATGTGGGAAATGCGCTCCCCGATATCCTTCTGGGCGGTATAGATCTCAGAGCAGATCTCGCCTGCTTCCAGATCGCGCACGCGGCCCGCCTGGGTGGACGCGCAGAAGCGGCAGCCCATGCGGCAGCCCACCTGCGTGGACACACACACCGTGTTGCCGTAGTGGTAGCGCATCACGACGGTCTCGATGCAGTTGCCGTCCGCCATGCGCAGCAGATATTTTACCGTGCCGTCCTTTGCTTCCTGCCTGCGCTCGATCTTGGGCGCGGCAATGTAGAAGCTTTCTTCCAGCTTTGCCAGCAGGGTCTTGGGCTGGTCGGTCATGGCAGAAAACTCGGTGACCAGCTTCTGGTGCACCCAGTGGAAGATCTGCTTTGCCCGGAAGCCCGGCTGACCCATCGCTTTCAGTTCAGCGGTCAGCTCTGCCAGCGTAAAGGAAGAGATACAGCGTTTTTGTTCCATTGTGTTCTCCTATTGTTTTTTACGAACAAGCCACCTGTTTCATTGCAGCTTTTCCCCGTTTTTCTGCATGGCGCACAGGAAAAAACCGTCCATGCCGGTACGGGTGGGCACCGAAAGCGCGCCGTGCTCCCCTGCCGTCATCCCGGCGGGCAGCGCTGCGGCAGGCTCCACCACCGTAAACTCCGGGTGGCGGGCCAGAAATGCCGCGATCTGCTGCTGGTTTTCTGCCGGGTCGATGGTGCAGGTGGAGTACACCAGCCTGCCGCCCGCTTTCAGCAGCTGTGCCGCCGTATCGAGGATGGCCGACTGCGTGGCCAATAATTCAGCTTCGCGGGCCGGTTCCAGCTTTTTTGTAGCGCAGATCCGGCTTTTTTGCCAGAATGCCAAGGCCGCTGCAGGGCACATCCGCTAAAATGCGGTCGGCCTGCGGCAGGGCCGGGTTCACCTTTGTGGCATCGTTGCACAGGGCTTCCACATTAGTCAAGCCCATGCGCTGCACTGCCGTGCGGATCAGGCCCACGCGGTTCTCGGCGGCATCGCAGCTGTAAAGCCTGCCGGTGCTGTGCATCTGCTCGGCCAGCAGGATGGTCTTGCCGCCGGGCGCGCGCACAGGTCGATGACTGTTTCTCCTGGCTGTGGGTCCACGCAGAGCGCCGCCAGCTGGCTGGCCTGCCCTTCCACATGGAAGTACCCCTGCCGGAACAACTCATTTTCCGCCGGGCTGCCCTCGAAGCGGGCCAGCACACTGCCGGGCACAATGCCCCGCTTTGCTTCCTTTGCACCGGAAGCCAGCAGCTTTGCACAAAGCTCATCGGCACTGCCTTTCAGCGGGTTCGCCCGCAGGCTGGTCATGCCGCCGTCGGCCTTGTAGGTAAGGATATCCAGTGCTTCGTCCGGGTAGTTTTTGTGCAGAAATTCCGCCACATCCCGCCCGGCAGAGCCAAGCACCATGAGCCGTTCCACTTCGTTTTTGAAGCTTGCGGTGCTCAGGTCGTAGCTGCACGCCTTGCGCAGCACGGCGTTGACCAGACCGGATGCGCTGGATTTTTTGAAGGCACGGGTCAGCTTGACGGCCTCGTTCACCGCAGCGGACACCGGCACCTGCATATAGCGGGCCTGCGCCAGCGCCGCGCGCAATATTTCGCGCACCGGTGCATCCAGCTTGGCAAGGCCCTTGGGCAGGAACTGGCACAGGATGTAGTCCAGCGTGCCCCGGTGTTCCAGCACCGTGTAAAAGATGGCGCTGGCAAAAGCTTTATCGCGGCCTTCCAGCTGCTGGCGCTTGAGTTCGGCATCCAGAACAAGGTTGGAAAAACCATCCTGCTCCTGCCGCACCAGCGCCGCCACTGCCGCCGCGCGGGGATTCGCCGCCATCAGAGGATATCCCCCGTTTTCAGGCGCTGACCGGCCGCAAAGGCGGTGCCGTCCATGGGCTTTTTGCCTTCCGGCACCACATTCAGCAGCTGGACGGCCCCCTCACCGCAAGCCACCGTGAGCGGCTTTGTGGCCAGCACGGTGCCGGGCGCTTCGCCGTGAGCTTCCACGGCACGGCACTCCATCACCTTGAGCTTTTTGCCGCCGGAGGTGACGAACCATGCACCGGGCCACGGGTTCATGCCGCGCACCCAGTTGTGGATGTGGGCAGCCGATTCGGTCAGGCGGAACTCTGCCATCTCCTTGTTCAGCATAGGTGCAAGGCAGGCGTTCTCATGATCCTGCGGCTGGGGTTTCAGCGTTCCGGCGGCGATGGCGGGCACCACCTCGCACAGCACCCGTGCACCCACGGCAGTCACGCGATCAAACAGCTGGCCGCTGGTCTCCTCCGGGTCAATGGCGATCTTCTCGCAGCAGAGCACATCGCCGGTGTCAAGGCCCTCGTCCATCTGCATGATGGAAACGCCTGTCTCGGCATCGCCGTTCAGCACGGCCCACTGCACCGGGGCGCTGCCGCGGTACTTGGGCAGCAGGGAGACATGCAGGTTGATGCAGCCGTACTTCGGCGCTTCCAGCACAGACTTCGGCAGGATGCAGCCGTAAGCCACCACCACGATCAGTTCCGGGGCCAGTGCGCGGATGTTCTCGTCCTCGCTGCCGTCCCGCAGGGTGCGGGGCTGGAACACCGGCGTGCCGTGGGCAAGGGCCACTTCCTTGACCGGGGGTGCGGTCAGCACCTGCTTGCGGCCAACCGGCTTGTCCCGCCGGGTGTACACCGCGCAGATGTCATGCCCGGCGGCATACAGGGCTTTGAGGCACTCTGCGGCAATATCCGGCGTGCCCATGAACAAAATGCGCATTACTTGTTTCCTTTCGCTTCGCGGGCAGCTTTTTTGCCCTCTTCGGTATCCTCATAGAAATACTCGCTGGACTGCATGATGGTAATGCCGTCCAGATGGTCGTTCTCGTGCTGGATGCAGCGGCCCAGCAGATTCTCAGCTTCCAGCTCGAACCACTCACCGTGGCGGTCCTGTGCGCGCACCTTGACCGCGGCGGGACGGGTCACAGCGCCGTTGTGGCCCGGGAAGGACAGACAGCCCTCGTAGGCGGTCTCCTCTTCCTCGGATACAGCCAGAATTTCCGGGTTGACGAAGTCGATGAACTTATATTCGTAATCTTCGGGGATCTCCTCGGGCGCGTCGGTGGTGTCCCACACCACGAACAGACGGCGCAGCATGCCCACCTGCGGGCCGGCCAGACCCACGCCGTCGGCGGCGATCATGGTCTCGTGCATGTCGTCCAGCAGGGTAGCCAGACGGTCATCAAAGGTGGTGACGGGGCGGCAGACCTTGTTCAGGATGGGATCGCCCTCTTTTACAATATTGCGGATTGCCATTTATGGTACCTCCAAATCAGATGTCACCGTCCGAGTGCAGGTCCACCGCAACGGTGGCCTTGGACGGAAGTTTTTCCTGTTCGTATCTTTCCAGTGTGCTGCGCACGAGGTCGCGGAAGCGGCGGTCGTTGCGGCACTTGATGGTAAGTTTGTAGCGATAAGTGTCGTTGATCTTTTCAATGCTGCCGGGCGTGGGGCCAAGCACCCGCAGCGGCAGGTCCGGCTGTTTTGCCGCCTGCTGGCCCAGCAGGGCCGCAAAGCGCGCCGCCGCCCGTGCTACCTCGATCTCCTTTGCGCCTGCAAAGCCAATGACGCACAGCCCGCAGAAGGGCGGGTACAGGCCCAGCTTGCGGTAGGCGATCTCCTGCTCAAAAAAAGGCATCGTAGTCCTGCGCGGCGGCAAGGTTCAGCACCGGGTTATCGGGGTCGGTGGTCTGGATGATGGCAAAGCCCGGGTCTCTGGCCCGGCCGCTGCGGCCCACCACCTGCGTGATGAGGCTGAACACGTTCTCATACGCGCGGAAGCCCTGTGCAAACAACAGCGAGTCGATGCCCAGCACGCCCACAAGGGTCACATCCTCAAAATCCAGTCCCTTGGCCACCATCTGGGTGCCCACCATGATGTCATATTCGTGGTTTGCAAACCTTGCCAGCAGCTTTTCGTGGGCATCCTTTGCGGCAGTGGAATCCTGATCCATGCGCAGCACCCGCGCATCCGGGAACAGCTTTGCCAGCTCTTCCTCGGCTTTCTGGGTGCCGAAGCCCCGGTACTGCAGCTTGCCGCCGCAGGCGGGGCACACAGTGGGCGGTTCCATCTGGCTGCCGCAGTAGTGGCACAATACCTTGTGCGCCGCTTTGTGGTACACCATCGGCACGCTGCACTTTGTGCACTTGAGCACCTCGCGGCAGTCCTCGCACTGGGCCATGGTCTGGTAGCCCCGGCGGTTCAGCAGCAAAATGGTCTGCTTGCCTGCATCCAGATTGCGGCGGATGGCATCTTCCAGCGACAGACTGATCTCCCGCGGGTTGCCTGCCGCCAGCTCTGCGCGCATATCCACGATCTGCACCGTGGGCAGCGGGTTGCCGCCGTAGCGCTGGGTCAGCCGCACCAGCTGGGTGCGGCCATGCTGGGCCGCGTAAAAGCTCTCGGTGCTGGGGGTGGCGCTTGCCAGCAGCAGCAATGCACCGTTTTCCGCCGCGCGCTGCCGGGCCACCTCGTGGGCAGAATAGCGGGGCGCGGATTCCGAGCGGTAGGTGTGCTCCTGCTCCTCATCGATGATGATGAGCCCGATGTTTTCCAGCGGCGAAAAGATGGCACTGCGGGTACCCACCACGATGTCTGCGCCGCCGTCCTGGATCATCTGCCACTGCAAAAGGCGTTCGGTGTGGTTGAGGGCAGAGTGCTGCACCGCCACCCGGCGGCCAAACTGACTCTTGAGCCGCAGGATCATCTGCGGGGTCAGGCTGATCTCCGGCACCAGCACCAGCGCACGCCTGCCCTGCTCCAGACAGCGGGCAATGAGCTTTAAAAACACCAGCGTCTTGCCGCTGCCGGTCACGCCATAGAGCAGCGCCGAGTGGGGTGCATCGTCTTCCAGCTTTGGCAGCAGAGCATCGTAAGCCGCCTGCTGCTCCTGCGTGAGGGTGATCGGCTCGTTTTTCAGCGGGATGGACGAATACAGGTCGATGGATTTGTTCACCTTGCTGCATTCCAGCACGCCTTTGGCGCACAGGTTATCCAGCACGGCACGGCTGATGCCCTTGTCTTCCAGCTCGTTCAGGGTGCGCGGCCCGCCGCCCAGCAGCGCCACTGCCGCCAATTGCTTGGCCGTCGGCTTCGGCTTTGGCGGCAGCCCGCCCACAAGGCGGTAGGAGTTCTCGGTGTGGCGGGTGAGCTGCTTTTGCAGCACCGGCGTCACACCGTCTGCCGCCACAGCGGGCTTGTACTGCGCACCATAGGGAATGACCGCCTTGACCGCTTCGTAATAGGTGCAGAAGGTGCGCTCCTTCAAAAAGTGCACCAGCCGCAGCAGTTCCGGGGTCAGGCAGGCGGATGCCGGGGCCACGTCGAAAAGATATTTCAGCTTTGCACTTTCCGGTTCGGCATCGCAGGCCAGCACCACGCCCATGCGGGCGCGGCTGCCACGGCCAAAGGGCACCAGCACCATGCTGCCAAGTTTTACCGCATTCTGCTGATCCGGCATGACGGCATAGGTATAAAGCTTATCAAAGTGGAAGGTCGCATTGCTGACGGCAACGCCTACCGTTTTGGGCATTCGTCCAGCTCCTTCAAAATGTTATTCTGCGGCACCAATGCGCTGGCAGATGGCCTGATACAGTGCATCGGCGCAGGTATCGACCTGGTCGTTGACCAGCTTCAGGGTGAATTTATCCTGCTGGGCCAGCTCCTTCTGGGCGGTGGCAAGACGTTCCTGAATGCTGTCCTCGGTCTCGGTGCCGCGGCCCCGCAGACGGTGCTCCAGCTCCTCCACCGACGGCGGCAGCAGGAACACGGTGGTCGCGCCCGGGAACATGCGGCGGATGTTCGCTGCGCCGTGCACATCGATGACCAGAACGACCACCTTCCGGGCTGCAAGGCGCTTGTCCACTTCCTCGCGCAGGGTACCGTAGTAGTTGCCGTTGTAGAAGTTGTGCTCCACCACCTGATCGTTCTCGATCAGCTGCTGGGAACTGCTCCCCGGGGTGCGGGTAATAATAATCCACGCCCCTCCTGCTCCACCGGGGACGCGG
>ENA-OQBL01000586-OQBL01000586.1-human-gut-metagenome-genome-assembly--contig:-NODE-586-length-18446-cov-6.461161_pt1 | contig 18446 bp, 19 predicted proteins | sample MGYA00242747_ERZ504553 | MGnify/ENA primary metagenome ERZ504553 (study PRJEB26092, sample SAMD00036240) | human gut metagenome | host: Homo sapiens | study: EMG produced TPA metagenomics assembly of...
GCTTTTTTTGGTGCGCCCAAAGGGATTCGCCAAGCCGCACCCTAGAAACGCCCCCGCGGGACGCAAAGCGCGGGGCACGGGCTGTTCGAATCCCTTCTTTTACTACTTTATAAAATCCGTGCAAAACAAAAAGAGCAGCACCCCATAAGGTGCTGCTCTTGGTGCGACCGGGAGGATTCGAACCTCTGGCCTTCCGGGTCGGAGAACTACGACACAGCGCATAATACGATGATATACAGTGATTTTTTGTTGGTTCTGCACTGCTACGGCACACCTATCACAAGCAATATAAAACAATGTGCCAACGATAAAAACTGACCACCCGCAGCAAAAATCACTGCCGGTGGTCAGTTGGTGGTCAATCCTGAATCATTTCTGTAAACAGTTCTTTCAGAAAATCGTCTACACCTCCCGCAGACTGAATCGTTGCAATCATCAAATCGTCAGAATCAATGCAGGTAAAATCCAATTCGTATCCTGCGCAGTGTGTTAATTGTGACAAAGACACACGCTGCATGCGACCGTTTCCCTCCCGGAAAGGGTGAAGCTCGTTTGTACGCTCATAGGGGTCTACTAATTCGTTTGTGAAAGCTGTTTTATTTAATCCACGCAAATAGTTTTGTGCTTGCAGGCGTGAAAAAAACAGCCTGTGCTGTAGACTCAATCTGCACAGCAGGACAAAAAGGTGTTCCTTTTTTGGAAATATCAACCGTGCGTATCTTTCCGGCCCATTCGTACAAATCCTCCAAAAAGGTATTTGTGAATCGCACAGTAGTGTGCAAAATCAAACGAAACCATCAGCGGATTTTCTTCCCAGAGCGCTGCTTTTGCAGGAACGATTGCGCTCTCTACTGCGTCTAAATCGCCTTGGTTATTAATGTTCAACTTGTTTATCAGAACCGTCGTTCCCTGGTAGCAGTCATCTGTCAGTGCATTTACCGAATAACTTGCCATTCCTTCAATTCCTTTGTTCCCTGCGCCTTGCCAGAATTTCTGCGGCAAGGGTGCGGGCATCTACCTTTCCGTTCATCAGGCGCAGGCAGTCACGGCGGGTCTGCTCATCTGCCTGATACCCCTCCATGCGGGAGGACGCTAATGCGTTATCCAAAATGTGATTGCGTGAACTCGGCTGCATAAAACTCCCCCTTTGGATTACAAGTTGTTGTTTTTCTATATAATACACGAAATTGATACTTATTACAAGCGATATATGTGCTGGTTCGATACTGAGTGATTTCAAAGTTGAATCTTTTATTTTCTGCAAAATTATTAAAGGAATTTTAAAGTCGGTTATACTCAATACGGCTTCTCATTGCGTTCATAGCCAAAACGTCCCTTATACCAGCCGTTTCCCAACGTTACCTGCAAATCGCCGCCCTTTTGCAGCGCCGCAGTAATGTCATAGGTCTGGTATTGCAGCCAACTATTGTAGTTGTTGCAGTAGGGCGTCAGGTACTCGTCGCCGACTTTTTTCACCATTCAGTGCGGCTTCATACAGCCCAAGCCCGCAGATGTACAGCCGCGCGGCGACCACATCGTTACAGGACAGGGTCTTGCAAAACACGGGATGGCGCGATTCGGCGTTGTCACAGGTAATCCACTTGGCCTGCCACGGTTCTTCCTGCTTGGCGGTTTCAAACCAATTTGTTTCGCCTGTGACTTCCTCATCGGCGTTGGTGCGTACCGTGACGCTCCAGTAATACCGCGTGCGCGGTTCTGTGGCAAGCTGCACGGCGGCGGCAAGCGGATGCCGCACCTGGTAAAGCGTCCCTCATAGCCGCTGCCGTCGGGGTATTCGTAAAGCTCCATATTCCACGAGTAGGGGTTGCGGTCGGCGGCCTTCAGAGCGGCAGTGGCTTTCATAGCGGCAATATCCTTTGCGGTAAATAGATGGTCAGCGGCAGATACCGTCTTCCGTTCGAGAAAATCGGTACCGCGTGAAAGAGCGGGTGCCCCAGTTTGTCAAGGAATATTCAGACGAGTGCAAAGAGTAGGCGTATAAGACTTGAGTGAAAGTTTGAGCATTGATTAACAAGATCAAGATGAATTTTAATAATATTAAATAGGAAAGTCAGAGTGCAAAACCGCTCTTAAATGAGAACGTGTTAGTTGAGCTCGAATCACCTTTGAACAAAAGTAAAAGGAGTACACAATGGAAAACAACTATAGCGGGATCTGTCTTCGAACGCGTTTTTTATAATCGATAGGATTTTCGCCGGTTTCCTTTTTGAACATGGCTGAAAAACCGGACAAGTTCGTATAGCCGCACAGGGATGCGACTTCGCTCACCGAAAGCTCGCCTTTGTTGAGCAGTTTTTTTGCCATATTGACCTTTTCCGTCGTGATAAACCGGTTTACTGACATGCCGGTTTCCTTTTTGAACACCCTGTCCAGATAATCGGGATTCAGGTACATTCTATCCGCGACGTCTTTTCGCGAAATATCTTTCCCCACGGAACTTCTCACGTACTGCTTCACGCGTTCCACCACGCTCTCCGACTCTCCAGCTTCCCTCAAGAGGAGGGCCGCGCTGGACAGAATTTTCCGAAGCCAATTCTCCATTTCCAACACGGTATTGACCGCTTCCAGACGTTCATTCAGCATGTTCCCCTTATAGAGAAACTGATGCGCCTGTATCCCGCTGTCCTGCAATGCCGTGTACAGAACCTGTTCAATATCATGCTGGAACAGCTGCAGCGAGTTTCTCGTCAGGCCTCCGTTCTGTTTCCCCTCCTGAAGCCATGCCAAGCAGCAGCGCAGCACCACGTTCTCCTTGCCGCTTTCCATCAGGCCGCCCCATTCGTCCATTGCCAAAGGAGGGAAGGGCGGACGTTTTTTTCATGGATTTTGCCAGAAAAATCCCTCTGCTGCGGGCCACATTGTCCAGCATTAAATCCTGTAGCCGGTCCATCTCCTGGCGCAACTGGGACCAGCTGCAAGCTTTTCCAATGTAAGCAGTGTACGCAGTTTCCCAAGGGGCCCGGAGCAGCAGCTCTCTCAGATTGTTTCCTTCTTCCTCTTCCGAATTGGCCTCAATTAGAAGAAGGCCGGTTTTGGGCGCAAGCAAAACCTCCTTTGCTTTTCTTCCTTCCTGCTCCAGCCAATCTCTGAGCCCCCGCCTTCTGAGACCCTCCGGCTCCGTTTCCCCGATTGCCTGATCGTAATGATAACGGTATAGTATGGGGATGACATTATCCTTTAGCTCGTCACAGAGGTTTCTCTTTTCCGCCTCCCTCTTCCATTCCTCCGGCGTTTCCCCGATTCTTCCCCAAAAGAAATCCTCCCAGAATTTCTCTCTCCAGTATTCCTGCTGCTGCATCCACATCTCACCATATTTGCTGAATTCCTCTTCCCAGCGCCTCCTTTGTATTTTCTCTTCGGCGGATCGGATCACCCTGATCAGCGTGTCCTCCGTGACTGGCTTCAGCAGATAGTCCAGGCTGCCCAGCCTGACGGCAGTCTGCGCATAAGAGAATTGCGCATGACAGGTTAAAATGATCGTTTCCGTTTCGGGCGCATTGTCTTTGCACCACGCCAAAAGCTCCAGCCCGCTCGACTGCGGCATTTCGATATCGCACAGGATGATATCGGGCCTGTAATTCCGGATGATGCCCTTTGCCTGCTCCACGTTGCCCGCTGTCTCAATATGGCTGATTCCAATCCGCTTCCAATCCGTAATGGTGATCAACTCTTCCAGAATCAACCGTTCATCGTCAACAAGTAGTAATCTCATTGCTGTTCCTCCGCGGAAGTTTTATGCATACGCGCGCGCCGCTGGACTCCATATTTTCAAACGTAATGGAAGCCTCTTGTCCATAATACAGTTTCAGCCGGGAGACAACATTGCTGATGCCGATGTGCTCCCGGTCTTCTTTATAGATGGGCTTTCCTTCGCGAAGCGCCTGGAGAATTTCCTCCGGGAATCCTCCGCCGTCATCTTCTATCTGAATGACCAGTTGATCTTCCGACAGGGCGGCGTAAAGGCGAATGTCCAACTCTTTGGAATAATTTGTCGAATACTTGATTGCATTTTCCACAAATGTGAGCATGACCATGGAAGGGACCGGAACCTCTTCCGCAGCCTTTTCCACTTCATAATGGATGTGGATATTCCCATCATAGCGGAATTTCTGTACAGCAGCGTAGCTCAAAACAAGATTTACCTCGTCTTCCAGCCGGACAATATCTCCTTTCCCGGAAAAGACGTTTTTGAAATAATCCAGAAGATAGGTGAGAATCTTGTTAATTTGCGCATGCTCCCTTCGCTTGTTCAGCAAATACAGGGTGTTGAGGGAGTTGAGAAAAAAGTGAGGATTGATTTGCAGCTTCGAGCATTGAATGTACAGCTCCTGTTCGGCAATTTTCTTTTCGTAGATGTCGATTTTCAACTGTTCCATCTGATCCATCATATTGTTGAAGGTCTTTGCAATCAGCTGGAATTCTGACAGCTTTTTGATTGGTGGTATGCGGATGGAAGTGGCTCCGTCGCCGACCTCGCGCATCGTGTTGACGATGCTGCGGATCGGTACGATCATGATATGGTGCAAGTAAAGGAAAAATACTGGGAGCAAAATAATCAGGAGCAGAATGATAAAAAGGCTCTGGTGCAAAAAGACATGCAATTCCTCATACAGGCGTTCCGACGGGACTCTGATTACAACGTCGAAATTCCCGTATTCCGAGGGGATTCGAATCAGCAGGTCATCGTCGCTGATGTTTTCCTCCTCGCTTTCGCCGGTTTGAAAAAACACATCGTAGTCGCTGAGACTAAATTCCCCAAGAATTTCCAAAAGCTGCTTCTCACTCACACAGGCTCCAAGACAGGTGTCCTGGAACCACAGATACCGGTAAATATATCGCTCCCCATGGATATAGCCAAGTTCCCACTGGGAGTTATATCTGTTCGCCCTCTGAATAACTGTCTCCATCAGGGCAGACAGCCCTTCTTTCATCTCGATGCTGTCCAGCGTTCTGGTCTGTGTGGTAGACGGCACCAGCATCATATCCTCTGGTGAATAGATGAAAAAGTATTCCGCCGGCTTGTACATGAGAATATCATGAGACATCTGCGAATACAGCGCTTCTTTTGCCAAGGCATATTTGTCTTTGCGGTTTTGCGCATCCGCATACACAATCGTCTGGAAATCCGACTCCATGCTGCTTCCCGCCAGATATTCTGCGATGGCGTACAGCTTAGTGTCCAGATCTTTGGTATAGTACTTCCCCATGGATAAATAGGAATCAGACGCCCTCTCCCGGACCGCCCACGTGGCATACAGATTGCAGTAAAAAAGCAACGCCGCCATAATACTAATCAAGGCGGCAATAATCAGAACCGTCCTTCCCACAAAGGATCTTCCAATTTTAATGAGCATCCATGTTCCCTCCCTCTCCATCGGGGCCGCAAATCCTTCAGCTCCGGCTGTCCCCGGAGACTGTATTCAGCCTCGAGCGGAAAAGCCCCATGCCTGGGATACCGCTTTGCGCCTGACGACAGGAAGCCCCTTTTTTGAAGAGTTTAGCACTCTTATTCGGAACGTAAAATAAACCAAATGAGGCGAATTATCACCCTGTTCCGGCAAAATCGAGATGACAATTTATCTTTTCTGCGCCGGATACAGCTCTTTTTGCAGCCCGCCCTGACGGTTTCATTATAGCACATTCCCCCCTTGTGTTACTATGTTTCTCTGAAAAAATTACAGGAGCGGCCTCCTCCTGAGCAGCCGCATCGCCCTCTGGAGGGTGAGCCGGCGGGCAGGGCACGGGCGCTCTGGGAACGGCCTGCTGGCAAGGTAGAAAATTCATAAATCCTGGTCGAGTTTGAGGTAGAATCCGGGGCGAATGATTTCTATAATAAAACTATCGAAGCCACAATACCACGGAGAGAGACTAACTATTAAAAGTCAAGCCCCAAAGCAATCGTGCTTGTCCTTTGCAACATCGATACCAACAAAAATCATTTCTTTTTACCTCCGGCGTTTTATTTTACAGTGCTGCTTAGAGCCACACCTCTTTGCTATGTAACCTCGTTCTATATAAACCGTCTGGCGGTATCTAACTGATTAACACTAAAAACAAAGAGCCATGGTTGGAGCCTTTCTGAAACCGTCTTGCGGTAGGAGGTTTAAACCAATCCACAGCACCTTGTATATTGTAGAATTTTGTCCTTGGAGAGGGACTTTAATAACTACTACTTTATAATACGAGGAGATCATTATGAAAAGGAATCGAAAAGGAATCGCACTGTTTCTGGCATTGAGCCTGATGGCAGGCAGCTGTAGCTTACAGGGCTGCAGCAGCTCCGCAGGACAGTCGCAGGAATCGAACGTATCAACGGTCGGGACGGACGGCGAAGAGCCTTATACGATTGTATACGCATTCGACGTGTGGATGCAGCAGCCGGACTGGGATCTGGTGGAGGAAAACCTGAACAAGCTGGTGGAGGAGAAGATCGGTGCGCGGGTGGAACTGCTTCCGATGACGGGGGCAAATTACGATCAGCAGATCAATCTTATGATTTCCAGCGGGGAGAAGCTGGACCTGTACAACGCTTCGGCAAGGACGACATTCACGACCGATGTCTCCTCCAACAAAATCATGGGTCTCGATGAGGAAATGGTGAAGCAGCATGCCTCGGGGCTTTTGGACGTAGAGGGAGACTTTATCAAGGCTACGACAATCAACGGGAAAATTTACGGTTTCCCCACCATCCGCGACATGGCGAATGCATACGGACTCATCATCCGGGATGACATTGCCCAGAAATACGGTGTTGAAATCAACGACAAGATGGGCGCCCTGACCGTGGATCAGGTGGATGAGTTGTTCGCTAAGATCAAAGAAGGGGAGCCGGACATGTATGTCACACAGCCGCAGGGCCAGACGACCAGCGTGCTGGACAGCTTCTTCAAGCAGCATGACAGCATGGGGGACGATATGGGTGTCCTTCTCGATCACGGGCAGGGGAGCCTGAAGCTGGTCAATCTGTTTGAAACTCCTTATTATGAAGATGCTGTGAGAAAGGCACGGGAATGGAACGAAAAGGGATACATCCTGCCGGACGCCTCCACGAACCCGGACACCGGCGTATCCTATTACAAAACCGGAAAGGTAGCGACAACCTTGTCGCTCATTCATCCCGGCGTCCCCACGGATAACAGCAACATGACCGGAATCAAATCCGATGCCGTAATCGTGAATCCGGCGTTCACCAATACGCAGCAGGTGGGCGCGATCATCCAAGCCATTCCGACGACTTGCGAAAACCCGGAAAAGGTTCTGGAATTCCTGAACCTCTTGTATACGGATGCAGATGTGTACAATGCGCTGGTGTGGGGCGTGGAAGGGACTCACTACGCCCACGTCGACGGAAGCGACACGTGGATCACTTATCCTGAGGGAGTGAGCGCAGATACTTCGGGCTATACCCTGAGCGCGACGTATGCGTTTGGCAACAGATATTTGAGCTACATCTGGAACACGGACCCGGAAAACCTCAACGAGAAGTTCAAGGAATTTAACGATAGCGCGATCAGATCCAATGCATTGGGATTTGTATTTGATCCTTCCAATGTAAAGACAGAAGTGGCCGCCGTGCAGGCAGTTTTTGATCAGTACAGACTTCCGTTGGAAAACGGCGTTATTGATCCGGACGAAAATCTTCCCAAGTTTATTCAGGCGCTGAAGGACGCGGGAATTGATACGGTGATTGCAGAAAAGCAGAAGCAGCTGGACGAGTGGGCTGCGGCAAATTAACCCAAAACGGCCGGGCATGGACACCATGACCCGGCCGTAGGTGAATTACGCTGAAAAATGAAGATGAATGGATGTGATCAAAGTGAAGAAAACACTGTTATACATCAGACAGACTTATCCGCTGTATCTGATGATGCTGCCAGGAGCGCTTTATCTCCTGATCAATAACTATTTCCCGATAAGCGGCCTCGTCGTGGCATTCAAGGATTATGATTACGGAAAAGGAATTTGGGGGAGCGACTGGTCGGGGCTGAAAAATTTTGAATTCCTGTTTAAGAATTCCACGGCCTGGGTGATTACCCGGAACACCATCCTGTACAATTTGTTGTTTATCGCATTGAATACGGTGATTGGCGTATGCATTGCGATTCTCCTCAATGAGGTCAGGAAGAAAACGGCGCTGAAGGTCTATCAGACGGTGATTCTGCTCCCTTATCTTTTTTCCATGATTATCATCAGCTATGTGGTGTTTGCCTTTTTGAGCACTGACACAGGGCTGCTGAACAAGGGAATTCTTCAGCCTCTGGGGATGGCTTCTGTCTCTTGGTACAATGAAGCCAAATACTGGCCGATCATACTGCCGATTGTCAACACGTGGAAGGCGTTCGGGTTTCAGAGCATCATCTTCTTTGCCACTGTGGTGGCGATAGACAGTTCTTACTTTGAGGCGGCGGAGCTGGACGGCGCGAGCAAACTGCAGCAGATTTGGTTTATTACCCTTCCATTTTTGAAGCCGGTCGTGATCATGATGACCCTTTTGGCAGTGGGGAAAATATTTTATTCTGACTTTGGCCTCTTTTATCAGGTGACGCAGAATTCCGGAGCAATTTTCAGCACGACCAATACGATCGATACTTATGTGTACCGCGCGCTTACCCAGATGGGGGATGTCGGCATGGCTTCGGCGGTGGGCGTATATCAGTCTGTCGTCGGATTTATCCTGGTTCTTGTGGTTAATCTGGTAGTGAAAAAGCTGAGCCCCGAAGACGCGATGTTTTAGGAGGAATGAGTGATGAAGAAGAAGCGCTTTCCTGTGTCGGCAATTGTGGCCAACGCCATTCTCTGCCTGGTGTGTTGCTTTTGCGTTCTGCCCGTGCTGCTCCTGGTGATATCCTCCTTTACGGACAACGATACGGTATTCAAAAACGGATATTCCTTCTTTCCCGAGAAATGGAGCCTGGGTGCGTATGAATATCTGGTGACGCAGTCGGAGACCATCACGCGGGCATACGGGATTTCCATTTTTATCACGCTGGTCGGCACGGTGGCGGGCCTCCTGTTTACAGCAATGTTTGGATACGCCCTTTCCCGAAAGATCATCCGTGGGCGCAGGGGACTGAATTTTTATGTTTTTTTCACGCTGCTGTTCAATGGCGGAATGGTGCCCACGTATTTGATGTACGTCAACACGTTCCACATCAAGAATACGCTGTGGGCGCTGCTGATCCCCAGCAATATTTTGATAAACGGGTTTAACGTCCTGCTGATGCGGACTTATTTTGACGGGAACGTCCCGGATGAGCTGATCGAATCAGGCAAGATAGACGGGGCGGGAGAATTCAGGATTTTCCTTCAAATCGTGCTGCCGATCTCCACGCCGATCCTGGCGACGGTAGGCCTCCTCATTGGAGTAGGATTCTGGAACGACTGGTATAACGGGCTTTTGTATATCACAGATACGAAATTGTTCAGCCTGCAAAATTATTTGAATCGCATTCTGCTGGACATCCAGTTTATGACCCAGAGCATGTCCGGAAATGTGGATGCTGCCAGCGCGCTTGCAAAAATGCCTACGATCACGGTCAGAATGGCAATTGCGGTCATTGGAATTGTCCCGCTGATCATTGTTTTCCCCTTTTTCCAGAAATATTTTGCCAAGGGAATTACAGTGGGCGCAATCAAGGGATAACAGAAAGAACTCAGAAAGGAGAAAAATCATGCGTTCTGTCAGATTAGGAAACACATCGCTGCGGGTCACCGATCTTGCCCTCGGAACGGGGGCGCTTGCCAGCCGGGTGGACGAGAAGACTTCGCTGGCGATTATGGATTGCTACATCGGGGAAGGAGGAAACTTCATCGATACGGCAAATGTATACGGAAGGTGGAATCCCGGGAATCTGCCGCTGTCTGAGATGATGATCGGGAAGTGGCTGTCCTTCCATCACTTGCGGGATAAGGTGGTGCTGGCGACCAAAGGAGCCGCGGACAATGAGGGAGAAAAGGGAAAGAAACGCCTTTCCAGAGAGGAAATCCGGCATGACCTGCACGACAGCCTGAAGAACCTGAAGACGGATTACATTGATTTGTACTACCTGCATCAGGATGATCCCACAAGGGAAGTGGGGGAAATCATGGAAACAATGAATGAATTGAAACGGGAGGGGTTGGTACGCTATTTTGCCTGCTCCAACTGGAGCGCAGAGAGAATGGAGGAAGCGGACCGCTATGCGGCGGCGCATGGCCTTGCCAGTTTTTCCGCGGATGAGATCATGTTCAACCTGGCCAAGGCGAATGAGGAGGCTGTCCTGGAGGCAACGCAAAGCTGCGTGAACGAGAATATTTTCCAGTACCATCAGCAAACGCAAAGGCCGATTACGGCGTATACCTCTCAGGCGGCGGGCTTTTTTACGCTCTACCGGGAAAAAGACTTTATGACAAGCGAGAAGTACAGCTTCCCCAGAGAGTTTTTCTTCAATGAAGCAACCATGCACCGGGCGCAGCGGGTGTCCATGCTGAAAAAGATGACGGGCCGTTCCGAATTGGAAATTACATTAGGCTATTTGTACGCCCAGCCGTTTCAGGTGATCCCAATCGTGGGACCATGGAAGGAAGAAGAGCTCAAAAACAGCATTCGGGCGTCTGAGGGAAGACTTTCAAACGAAGAACGGGAGTTTCTGCTGGGAGGGGAGGAGTTCTGACATGTATGGCCTTGCTCAGGTGCCGGTCACAGAGAGGACGATGTTGGAAAAGGATGAAGCGCTGAAACCGGCGAACATGGTGACAGGACGGCTCGGCGGCAGATACGTCGGAAGAAACAGAAAATGGCAGGGAATCCCCTCTCTCACCAGAACGCGGGGAGGCAGGCTGTACGTCTGCTTCTACAGCGGCGGAGAGGGGGAAGGCGCGGAGAACTATGTTCTGCTGAAAAAGAGCGATGATGACGGAAAGACCTGGTCCGAACCGGTTCTGGCGATTGATCCGGCCGGAAACGTGAGGGCGTTTGACCCCTGTCTGTGGACGGCGCCGGATGGAAGAGTCTTCTTGTTTTGGGCGCAGAGCTACGGCGGCTTTGACGGGAGAGCCGGGTGCTGGTATGCCACATGCGAGGCACCGGATGTAAGGCGTCCGGAATGGAGCGCTCCGTCCCGTATCGGGGATGGAGTGATGCTGAACAAGCCGACAGTGCTGCATACCGGCGAATGGCTCCTGCCGGTCAGCCTATGGAAAGCGATTCCCTCGGAATATAACCCCTCCCGGCCCAACCGGCTGGCCAATGTGTATTTGTCGTCGGATCAGGGAAGACATTTCCGGTATCTGTCCGGCGTCGATATGCCGGACAGATTCTATGACGAGCATATGCTGGTGGAGAAGCAGGACGGAACGCTGTGGATGCTTCTCCGGCTGAAGACGGGGATCGGAGAGGCATTCTCTCCAGACGGAGGAAAAACCTGGCGCGAGGTCAGAAAAAGCGGCATATGGGGGCCTAATGCCAGATTTTTTATCCGGAGGCTTCGCTCCGGGCGCCTGCTCTTGGTCAACCATGCACCGGAGGAAGGTGGGGGCGCATCCAGCGGAAGAAGGAACCGCCTTGCCGCATTTTTATCTGAAGATGACGGCAAGACCTGGTCAAAGCCCCTGATTCTGGACTGCAGAGAGGATGTATCCTACCCTGACGGGGTGGAGAGAGAGGACGGGCTGATCTATATCATCTATGATCGCAGTCGGTTTGAGCAGAAAGAAATTTTGATGGCAAAGTTCCGGGAAAAGGACGTTCTGGCGCAACAGATGGTTTCTGTGGATGGGGAACTGCAAATCCTGGTGGATAAGGCGGGTGAATAGCTACGGGAGAGAACAGAGGGATTCAATTATATTGCACCGTAATCAATCGGGGCAACGAGGACGGCATCTATCGGTTCTGTTTTGACGAAAAAAGGGAGGAGCTGTCCGCAGAAGGAAGGGAGAGCCCATTCCCGGCGGTTGCGTTGGCGATCTGTGAGCGAGACAAGGCTTTGTACGCGGCAGAAGAGAAACCCAACGGCTGCCGGCTCCGCGCGTACTCGATCAGGCAGGACGGAAGCCTGCTGCAAAAGGCGGAGAAAGAATACGGGTTCTTTGGGATCAGCCATTTGGCAGTCAGCCGGGACGGGCGTTTTTTATGGGTCGCCGCATATGGATGCAGCGCGATTGCTGCTGTGTCCCTCCGGGATGGCTGCCCGTCGGATGTTGCGGCGTGGAAAACTTTCCCGGGCCATGGCGCAAACAGGGAGAGGCAGGAGGCTTCTCATCCGCATTTTGTCCTGGAGACGAAAGAGGGCCAGCTGTTTGTGCCCGATCTGGGAACCGACAAAATCCACAGGCTGATACTGGAGGAGAAACAGGGCAGGCTGTCTTTTCGATGTCTTGGGGAGACGGAGCTCCCGGCAGGAAGCGGACCCAGACACATGGCCTATCATGCCGGCAACGGAGAGTATTACCTTGTAACGGAACTGGGAAGTGAACTTTTCAGGTACACATGGGACAGCCGGAGCGAGGAATTGATTTGCAGACAGCGGCAAAGCCTGTTGACCGGGGCTGGCAGCAAGAAAAATCTGGCAGCCGACATCCGCGTGTTTGCAGATGGAAGCGGATTGCTGGTGTCCAACAGGGGGGAAAACGAGATCAGGGTCTTTCAGGTAGACCGCAGCAGTGGAGCGCTGGCGTTATCCCGGCGCATTCGCACGGCGGGATGGACGCGGAATGTGAGGACGGACAGAAAAGGGCGTTGGATTTTCGCGTCGAACGAAGCATATGAGGACAATCAGGGAAGTCTGGAAGTCTTTGAAGCGGACGGAAACCGGATCTGCAAGATACCTCTGGATGGAGCGTATGCGATGGAACTATTCTCTGAGGAGGGGATAATGTGAAGCAATTCAATTGCAGGGCAAATTTGATTCTGGATGTGAGCAAAACTTATGGGTATGCCCGGGAACCTGTTCTGGCAAGAATGGGGGACGGTTCGCTGATCTGTACATTTTTGAGCGGGGGCCATACAGAGCCGGAAAACCAGAACATCACACTGGTGACGAGAAGCTATGACGATGGCTTGACATGGAGTGACCCGCAGGTTCTCTTCTATCATCGGAAAAGGGCTGCCTATACGACGGAAATTTTTACAGGCGCAGAAAAACCGATGATGTTTGTGCATACTTATGCTGCGGAGAGCAGGTATCGGGAAATCTGTACGTTTCTGTCCGTGTCCGATGACAACGGAAAAACCTGGAGTGAACCGGTGTCGCTCCCGGGGGCGGCATCCCACGTAAACGTGAGAAAGGGGATTGTCCTTTCAAACGGCAAATGGCTGTTCCCTGTGTACTGGCAGGAGGTAAGGGAGAGATGGGATTGGGAGCAGATTCCGACATCCAACGAAATCCACAACCACTGGCCGTCCTGCTGCGGCGTACTCCATGGGGAGAAAAACGGGACCTGTTTCAAAGAATCCGGGTATCTCACGTCCCCGTATGTGCTGATGGAAAACAACTGCGTGGAAGCAGAGGCGGGACATATCATCATGCTGATGCGGGCGCAGGGGTGTACGGAGCTGTACCGCTCCGACAGCTTTGATTACGGGGAGACGTGGCAGGACGCGTATCCCTGCGGAATACCCAGCGCCAGCTCCAAGATAACCCTGCTCTCCAGGAGAGGAAAAATCCTATTGATCCACAATGCGTGTGAGGAAAAGGAAAGCATGGAGGGACGGAAAAACCTCAGCATCTGGGTCAGCGAGGACGGAATGCATTCGTGGAGCACGAAATACAAGCTGCTGGCTCAGGACGAATCCATGTTTTATCCGCATGCGTTTCTGGATGAAGAGAGGAAAGCCGTGTATATTGCCTGTGAGAATACCAGACAGTCCTATTGCCTACGTGTTCCTTTTAGCGAATTGTGGGATGAATAGGAGGAAGAAAAATGGGAAAAGCATATGTATATGTGGGCACCAATTCGCTCAGAGGCTCTCAGGGAATCTATACCCTGTCTCTGGATACGCAAAGCGGCATAATGGAAGTGATCGACACGGCGGCTGCGCAGGATTCGGCATATCTTTGCCTCAGCAGGGACGGCAGAAGACTTTATGCGGTGATGGAATCCCTGGAGTACGAGGGAAAAAAGGGCGGAGGAGTTGCCTCCTATCAAATTGAGGACGGGCATTTGACCCGAAACGGGCAAGTCTATGCGGGAGGGGGATGGCCCTGTCACATCAGCTTTGGACCGGCAGAACGGGAGGTTTACGTTTCGGTCTTCCGCAACGGAAGCTGGATGATCTTCCCGTTGGACCGGGCCGGACGCCTGTTGGAAGCGGCGGGGGAATTCCATTATAGCGACCCCAATGGGCGGCCGTCCCATGTCCATGCGGCGATGCTTGATCCCGCAGGAAAATACATTGCTGTCGCGGACTGCGGTCTGGACGCCGTCTATCTGTACGGGGCCACATCGCACGACCAGGTGTGGAGGGAGGAATTCCCGGAGGACACCGGCCCGCGGCAGCTGGCATTCAGCCGGGATGGGAAATACCTTTATCTGGTTACAGAAACCAGCTGCGAACTGTATGTCATGCGGTACACACCCGAAGAAAAAGAAAAGCTTCACGTGGTTCAGGTGGTCAGCACGCAGCGCTGCGACGGATACGAGGGCAGAAACTATGCGGGAGGACTGCATTTTCATCCGTCCGGAAAATATCTGCTCGCGACGAACAGGGGACACAATTCCTTCGCCGTCTTTGGTGTGGACCGGGAAAACGGGATGGTCAGGCTGCTCGGCCACAAGATGCTGGCGGGCGATCACTGCAGAGAATTCGCGTTTACTTCAGATGGAAAAATGCTGGTGGCCGGACTGCAGCATACGGATAAGATACAAAGTTTCTTTTTTGACGAAAAGACTGGGCGAATCTTTGACACAGGATATACTCTGGACATCCCTTCTCCTTCGGCAGTGGTTATTTTTGAGAAAGAAATGCAAGAATAACAGCAAGAAATTTGTGAGGATGGAGGGTGTAATAGCTAATGCAAACGAAGCCTTCCTGACAAGAAAACAGTTAGCAGAAAGTATGTGAGATATTCAAAGTTTGCAGCCACAGCGGAGAGCTGGGTTAAAGATTTATAACAGAGGAAGTACGTTCAGTCTAGTGTTGGAGGCGACCGAAAATATGCATAAGGTCGTACAAGCAAAAGAAGTTTAAATTGCGGGAGAGGGCCCAGAACACCCTCACATCAAAGGGTCAAATTCTTTTTGTTGGTGAAATTAGATGCAACACGAACTTGGTCCGGATCTGTGCGAGACGGGAGAGAGTTTCTTTTATCCGCACGGATTTTGGGACCCAGCTGTGCGGCAGATCTACCTCGCATGCGAAAATGGACAGGAGCATTATCTGATGAAAATTCCAGGGGAGGTTCTAAACTAAGCGCACACAAACCCCGTTTGAAACATTATAGGAGGTGAGCCGTTTGAAAAAAAAGATTCATCCGCGCCCAGATATTGATGAAAGACTTGTGCGCCCATTTCGAGAGATGGAAGATGTGTTGTCTTTATCATGTGTAGTAGGGGATGCAATGGAACGTTGCAATATCATGCATCCCGACATCAAGCCGCGTGCTGCGGATAAAAAGATTATCGGGCCAGCAATCACCGTGAAACTGACCGCTGGCGATATTGTGGACTGTTTGGCTGTGTATCAGGTGGCGCGCCCCGGCGATGTGATCGTCATCGACGCTTTCGGCGAGATAGAAACTTCTATCTGGGGGGGGCTGATGTCCGGCCTGGCGCATAACGGGGGAATTGCGGGTGCCGTAATCGATGGCAGCTGCCGCGACACCGATGAAGCGCGCCTTCTGGGATTCCCTATCAGTGCAAAGTCGGTGGGACCCCGTGCGTCCCACACCGCCTACTCTGGCCGCCAGGAACCCATAGAGATCAATGCTCCGGTAGTATGCGGTGGGGTCCTTGTTCGCCCGGGCGACCTGGTGATTGCTGATGAGATCGGTGTTGTGGTGGTTCCCTGCGATCGGCTGACTGAAGTATACAAGCTGGCACGGGAACAGGCAGACCGGGAGGAGGAAACCCGGCGTGCAATCATGGCCGGTGCCACCGTGGAGGATTTGCTGGCCCGTTTCGGCCGGATATAAGGAAAAGGAGATGTGCCGTTTGAGAAAATGCCTACTGCTGCTGGACGGTGGAACCACCAACACCCGCTTTACGCTGGTGGAGAACAACCAGATCCTGGCGCAGAGCCAATGCCGTACCGGTGCTGTTGACGCAGCGCGGGAAGGCCAAAATCATCTTTTACAGGCAGCGGTGCGCCGAGAAATGAATGCCTTGCAGAACCGATGGGATTGCTCCATCGAGGAAATATACGCCGCAGGGATGATCACTTCAGATACCGGCCTGTGCGAAATCAAACACATCGAAGCACCGGTGGACTTATTTAGGTTGGCCGCAAGTGTGCAGGTACGTACCCTCCCGGAGATCTCAAATGTTCCGTTTTGCTTTGTGCCGGGCATCCGGTTCGAAACTGGCGGCCCGGATAACACTGATATGCTGCGCGGTGAAGAAGCGGAGGTCTTTGGAGCACTTGACTCTGAAGATGACGGAAAACAGCTGTTTATCCATTTCGGCTCTCACAACAAAATTATCTACGTGGAGAATGGCAGCATCACACAGGCGGCTACGACCTTGAGTGGAGAACTGCTGTGGGCTGTCTGCAATCACACTATTTTAAAAAGTTCAGTGCCGCGACCCGGTACTATCGGATGGAAGATGGACGTGGCCAGTGTGCAGCAGGGTTTCCGCACCGCCGAACAATACGGCCTCAGCCGTGCGCTATTCTGTGCACGAGTACATCAGAAGATGCACGGCATTACACAGCAACAGATACTTTCCCAGGTACTGGGTGCTCTCACCTACGCGGATTGGCAAATGTTCCGACATCTTTTTGAATTGGAATACAAAAAGTTGACCCTGTACGGACGTCAGGTCTTTGCGGATGCTTTCTTGTTCTGTCTGCCGTTAATGGGAATTCCCTTGAGTCTGGGGCAAAATCTGCGCGTTATTCGATACGAAGAGAGTGGCAACCTCAGTGTCCGTGGCTTGTTGAAAATTCGCCGGCTGCACGGGGCGTCTGTCTCAAATGGTTAAAAGGGTCTGTTTTGTATTGGAAGGAGAAAATTATGCAAACGTATCATGCGCTGCAGGAAACGGGAACTATCGCCATTTTGCGTGGGTGGTCTTGCATACAGGCAATGCCTTTGGTGCAGGCACTGTACGCGGGCGGCATCCGCATGGCTGAAGTGGCGGTGGACAACTTGGACGCATTTGAAACAGTTGCAAAATTGCGCAAAATCTGGGACGGAAAGATGTACATTGGTGCGGGAACGATCATCGATGAGGAACGATGTGCCTGTGCGTTGAAGGCAGGTGCGCAGTTTATCGTCACGCCAAATTATCACTCGGGGGTTGTATCTTTGTGCCAAAAGAATGGCATCATGGTTCTTCCCGGTGTATTAACCCCGAGTGAATTACAGGCCGCTCTAGCGCAGGGGTGCGAATATGTCAAGCTATTTCCTGCAGGACAAATGGGGCCGGGTTACATCCGGGATATTCTCTCACCCTTCCCTGAGGCAAAAATCGTGGCTGTGGGTGGTATTTCTGCTGACAACGCACCACAGTACTATGCAGCTGGGGCTGTGGGCGTAGGCGTGGGTGGTAGCCTGAGTGCTTTGGTGGATGTTGGCGCTTGGGAAAGCATCACACAGCAGGCCCAAAGGCTGGTGTGCGCTTTCCGGGACCGTTCGGACAAGAGATGAGCCGGATCTTCAGAATTAACAAATATCCCCCGTTAAAGAGGTGGGATATTTGTTCGTTTAATCCGTGCGGATTCACCTATGCAATAAAATCCTTTTGGGATCACATAATGAAATGGATAAAGGTTCGCCACAAGGACCGGATCCGCTACCGCTTGGATCCCATGGATGGTTTCTCACGCGAACTGTGCCATGCCTGCTAAAGAAGACTGACAATCTGGAATCTGTTGGTGCTAATGAGAGCTACGGCTCTGGGGCGGGGAAAATAAGCGAGTTGGCGGCGATGAGACCAAAGGAGGGCTTTGTGAAAAAGACGATCTGCAAGTTGCTCGCAGGCGTCGGTGGATTCTATCTGGGATTCGACCGATTCAACTAAGACTGGGAGACTACTAGGTTCTCCCAGTGGGAACTAGGCACCAAAATACAATGGTCGCAGGATTCGCTCACATACCATGACAGAGGAGTTTTCGTTTCCGACAGTATTTATAAAACTAAGTACCGTCTATTATCTGAATATAAGTCTTTGCGTGCAGCCGGGTTCGCTTCGTGTCGTAACTGACCTTGATTTTGGTGTTTGGCAACTGCCGTAGCTCCTCGATGGCTTTTACATCCGTAGCGCCCATGTATGAAGTTGTGATAATG
>ENA-OQBL01000587-OQBL01000587.1-human-gut-metagenome-genome-assembly--contig:-NODE-587-length-18416-cov-4.785445_pt1 | contig 18416 bp, 19 predicted proteins | sample MGYA00242747_ERZ504553 | MGnify/ENA primary metagenome ERZ504553 (study PRJEB26092, sample SAMD00036240) | human gut metagenome | host: Homo sapiens | study: EMG produced TPA metagenomics assembly of...
AAAGACAAAGTGCGTTCGTAACCAACTTAATGACTGGTATGGACCAGGTTATTGTAGGTCAGAAACATTTGGTAGAATCATTACTTATCGGTTTACTGTCCGATGGTCATATCCTGTTGGAAGGTGTTCCGGGTCTGGCAAAGACTCTGGCGATCAAAACGCTTGCATCTTTGATTGATGCCAAGTACAGCCGAATCCAATTTACTCCGGACTTGCTGCCCGCCGACGTTATCGGTACCATGATTTATAGTCAGAAAGACGAACAATTCATAGCAAAGAAAGGTCCGATTTTTGCAAATTTCGTATTGGCCGATGAAATTAACCGTGCCCCGGCTAAAGTACAGAGTGCTTTGCTGGAAGCCATGCAGGAACGTCAAGTCACACTGAGCAAGGAAACCTTTATGCTACCCGAACCTTTCCTTGTAATGGCTACTCAGAACCCGATTGAACAGGAAGGTACCTATCCGCTTCCCGAAGCCCAGGTAGACCGTTTTATGCTGAAAGTTATTATCGACTATCCGAAACTGGAAGAAGAAAAGAAAATCATCCGCCAAAATATCACCGGAGAGAAAATCGAAGTTCGCCCCATTCTGAAAGCAACAGATATTATGGAAGCCCGTAAAGTGGTGCGCCAAGTCTATCTGGACGAAAAGATAGAGCAATACATCGCTGATATCGTATTCGCAACCCGTTTCCCTGAAAAATATGACTTGAAAGAACTGAAAGACATGATTGGTTTCGGTGGTTCACCGCGTGCATCTATCAATCTGGCATTGGCAGCACGCAGTTATGCATTCATCAAACGTCGCGGTTACGTGATTCCCGAAGATGTTCGTGCAGTTGCTCACGATGTGCTTCGCCACCGTATCGGCTTGACTTACGAAGCAGAAGCCATGAACATGTCTTCTGATGAAATTGTAAGCAAAATCCTGAATAAAGTGGAAGTACCCTAAGGATTGTGTTCTGAGGCAGTTCTTAATTGCTTGACAGTTAGGAAGAAGACTTGGAAACAAAAGGTTGAGTACAGAGTTCCACATGGGTGGGACCGCCATTCCACCCATGTGGAACTCCCGTTTCATCTATGTGGGACTGCCGTCCCACCTGGGTGAAACACCAAATGCATCCGTTTGAAAAACCATTCTCGATAGGAGAAAAAATCAGAAACCGATGCACCGGATAAATAAACAACATAGTACGAACAGTATGGAAACAAGTGATTTATTAAAACGGGTTCGCCAGATTGAGATCAAGACACGCGGACTTTCGAACAATATCTTTGCCGGACAATATCACTCTGCATTCAAGGGCAAAGGTATGTCATTCTCGGAAGTACGTGAATATCAGTATGGTGACGACGTACGTGACATTGACTGGAACGTAACCGCCCGCTACAACAAACCCTTTGTCAAGGTGTTTGAAGAAGAGCGCGAATTGACGGTTATGCTCTTGATTGATGTTTCGAACAGCTTGGATTTCGGTACGGTGAAGCAGTTGAAGAAGGATATGGTGACCGAGATTGCCGCTACATTGGCATTCTCGGCCATTCAAAATAACGATAAAATAGGAGTTATTTTCTTTTCAGACCGGATTGAGAAATTCATTCCGCCTAAAAAAGGCCGTAAACATATTCTTTATATCATCCGTGAACTGCTTGATTTCAAGCCCGAAAGCAAGCGTACAGATATAAAGATGGCTGTGGAATATCTGACCAACGTAATTAAAAAAACGTTGCACCACCTTTATGATAAGCGACTTTATAGATGAAAACGACTTCCGCAATGCTTTGACCATTGCCAACCGGAAACATGATATCGTAGCTATCCAGGTATACGACCGCCGCATGGCAGAGTTACCTGATGTGGGACTGATGAAAGTACGCGATGCCGAAACCGGCCACGAGCAATGGATTGACACCTCGTCACGAGCTTTGCGTCGCGCACATAATGACTGGTGGATACAGCGTCAGGGAGTATTGAATGAAACATTTACCAAAAGTAATGTGGACTCTGTATCTATCCGCACGGATCAGGATTATGTGAAATCGTTGCTTAACTTATTTGCTAAACGAAATTAAAGAATATGAATATACTGAATACTAGCAAAAAGTTCTTGAAAGCTGGAGTTTGTGCAATTATGCTGATAACAGCCGGACAGGCACAGGCACAGCAGGTTACGGTAGACGCCAGCATTGACTCGCTGCAACTTCTCATTGGCGAACAGGCTAAAGTGAAGCTGGAAATCAGCATGGATGCCAAGCAAAAACTGCAACTTCCGTTCCTGCGCGATACATTGGTAAAAGGAGTGGAGATATTGGATATAGCCAAGCCTGATACCCAGATGCTGAACGATGGAAAACGTATGCTGATAAAACAGGAATATACAATAACCTCTTTTGACTCCGGCACTTTACTATCTCCCCCCATTCGAGGTGATGGTAAACGGAGAACCTTACCGGTCCAAAGCATTGGCCGTAAAAGTATATTCCATTCCGGTAGATACGCTGCATCCCGAACAATTCTTCGGACCGAAGACCGTTCGCGAAGTACCTATCACCTGGGATGACGTATCGGCCATCGTATGGCTTACCTTGCTGATGCTTGCTTTGGGCGGACTGGCTTACTATCTGTTTGTACGCTACAAGGATAACAAGCCTATCATCAAGAAGATCAAGATTGAACCGAAGTTGCCGCCACACCAGCAGGCGTTGAAGGAAATAGAGCGTATCAAGGGAGACAAAACCTTGCGTACAGCCGATCCGAAGACCTATTATACCGAGCTGACGGATGTACTCCGTACTTATATGGAAGAACGATTCGGCTTTAACGCTATGGAGATGACTTCATCCGAAATTATTGATAAGCTACAGGAAATCAACGACAAAGAATCTATCAAGGATTTGATGTATTTGTTCCAGACTGCCGACCTGGTGAAATTCGCCAAACATTCTCCGTTGATGAACGAAAATGATATGAATCTGGTAAACGCAGTAGACTTCATCAATAATACAAAAGTGGAACCAGACCCGAATGCAAAGCCCGAACCTACGGAAATCACCGTGGAGGAAAAGCGAAGCAAACAGGGCAGAATGATTCTGCTGGGCAGCATCAGCATCATTGTTATTGCTATTGTGGTAATTCTGTATAAGGTGCTGAGTGGTGTATATAACCTCTGGTTTTAACAAATAAATACTAGGAACAATGATTTTTGCAAATATTGAATATCTATTTCTGCTGGTTCTGCTCATACCTTATATAATATGGTACGTCATGAAGCGGAAGAAAACCGAGCCTACGCTTCAGGTTTCTACCACACGCATGTATATGAAGGCACCCAAAAGCTGGAAGATTTACTTGCTGCATGCTCCGTTCGTACTCCGTACGGTGGCTATCATCATGGTAATCCTGATCTTGGCACGCCCTCAGACCACAGACAACTGGCAGAATACCGAAATAGAAGGAATCGACATCATGCTGGCAGTGGACGTTTCTACCAGTATGCTGGCCGAAGACTTGAAACCCAACCGACTGGAAGCTGCCAAACAAGTAGCTTCCGAGTTTATCAACGGCCGCCCCAATGATAATATCGGTCTGACCATCTTTGCCGGTGAGAGTTTTACCCAATGTCCGCTAACGGTAGACCATGGGGTGTTGCTGAATCTGTTCAACAGCATCAAAGGCGATATCGCCCAGCGCGGACTGATTGAAGATGGTACTGCCATCGGCATGGGCATTGCCAATGCGGTGACCCGTCTGAAGGACAGCAAGGCTAAATCGAAAGTGATTATTCTGCTGACGGATGGTAGCAATAACCGTGGAGATATTTCTCCACTGACGGCTGCCGAGATAGCCAAACAGTTCGGAATCAGGATCTACACCATCGGTGTCGGTACAAACGGAACTGCTCCTTATCCGATGCAGACCTACGCAGGGACGCAATATGTGAATGTCCCCGTCGAGATAGACGAAAAGACTTTGACCGAGATTGCAGGTACAACGAACGGAAATTATTTCCGTGCCACCAGCAATTCCAAGTTGAAGGAAGTCTATCAGGAGATAGACAAACTGGAGAAAACGAAGTTGAACGTGAAGGAATTCAGCAAACGCGAAGAAGAATATCAGGTATTCGCCTGGATTGCTTTCTTCTGCATTTTGCTTGAACTCTTGTTGCGTAACTCAGTATTAAAGAAAATACCTTAAAAAAAGAAAGTCATGTTTCGATTTGCAGACCCGAACTTTTTATATTTACTCATCCTATTGCCGTTTTTGGTGGCGCTGTATTTGTATTCCAATTATCACCGCCGCCAAAATATTCGCAAATATGGTGATCCGGCATTGCTGAAAGGGCTCATGCCGACTATTTCCAAGTATCGTCCTGACATCAAGTTTTGGCTGACTTTTGCTGCGTTGACATTGGTTATACTGATGTTGGCCCGCCCACAGTTCGGCTCAAAGATGGAAACGGTGAAACGAAGTGGAGTGGAAGCTGTCATTGCCTTGGACATTTCAAACTCCATGCTGGCAGAAGATGTGACTCCCAGTCGTTTGGACAAATCAAAGAAATTGATTTCCAGACTGGTAGATACGTTCAACAATGATAAAGTGGGATTGATTGTTTTTGCAGGTGATGCTTTCACGCAATTGCCCATCACAAGCGATTATGTTTCCGCCAAAATGTTCTTGGAAACCATTAATCCGTCATTGATAACCACACAAGGTACGGATATCGGTGCGGCCATCCGCCTGGCAATGAAGAGTTTTACTCCGCAAGAAGGAGTGGGACGTGCAATTATTGTCATTACCGATGGTGAAAATCATGAAGGTGGGGCAGTAGAAGCAGCCCAAGAAGCAGCCGAAAAAGGTATGCAGGTATTTGTATTAGGAGTAGGTTCACCGGATGGTTCTCCAATTCCAGCTGAGGACGGTAGCAACAATTTTCGTCGCGATAAGGATGGAAATGTTATCGTCACCCGCTTGAATGAGCAGATGTGCCAGGAAATAGCCAAGGCTGGCAATGGAATGTATATTCGCGTGGATAATACCAACTCTGCCGAGAAGGTATTGAACAATGAAATCGCCAAACTGTCAAAAGCTGATGTAGAAAGTCAGGTTTATACTGAATTTGATGAACAGTTCCAGGCTTTGGCATGGCTGATGCTTATCCTGCTGGTGGTAGAAATGCTTATTTTGGAACGGAAAAATTCCGCTTTTCAAAAATGTCAGACTATTTAAATAAGGAATGCTTATGTTACAAAAAACCTATATCACTCTGTTATTCTTACTTGTGGCAAGCAGTGCCTTCGCCCAAAAAATCAGAAAGAGATTATCTGCGCAGCGGAAACAAGCTGTATAACGACAGCTTGTTTATCAAAGCGGAGGTAGATTATCGTAAGGCATTGGAAATTAACCCGAAATCAACAGATGCCATGTTCAATTTGGGAAACTCGCTCTTGATGCAGCAAAAAGCAAAGGAAGCGATGGAACAGTTTGAATCTGCTTCTAAGGTAGAGAAGGACAAGGATAAACTGGCACAGATTTATCATAACATGGGAGTTATCCTTCAGTCGTCCAAGCAGTATCCACAGTGTATAGAGGCTTATAAGGAATCTTTACGGAATAACCCGAAAGATGATGAAACTCGTTATAACTTGGCTTTGGCGCAAAAGCTGTTGAAAGACCAACAGCAAAATCAAGACCAGAATCAGGATAAGAATCAAGATCAAAAACAAGATCAGAAAGACGACAAAAAGGATCAGAAACAAAAAACCAGCAAGAACAGGATAAGAAAGACCAACAAAATCAAAATCAGCAGCAACAGCAGCAAAATAAGGATGAAATGTCCAAGGAAAATGCCCAACAATTATTGAATGCTGTGATGCAAGATGAAAAGAATGTGCAAGACAAAGTTAAAAAACAACTGCAAATTCAAGGAAAGAAGTTGGATAAAGACTGGTAATTTCTTAATTTTGGCAAATAAAAAAATAATTAGATAGCAATGAGGAAAGTAATTCTCTTATTCATATTAATAACATCGGTGCTCGGAGCATGGGCAGACGGAAATGTGACGTTTACCGCTTCTGCGCCTGATGTAGTAGTAAGCGGGGATCAGTTCCGGCTGACTTATACGGTCAACACTCATAAAGTCAGGGATTTTCGTGCACCTAATATCAAGGGGTTCGATGTCTTAATGGGACCAAGCCGTTCACAGCAGAGTAGTACACAGATTATAAATGGTAATGTTACTTCTACCAGCTCCATTACTTTTACTTATATTTTGATGGCTGATAAAGAAGGAACTTACACCATTCCTGGTGCTACTATTGTGGCAGACGGACAAAACAAAACTTCAAATTCCGTACAAATCAAAGTATTACCGCCTGATCAAACAAATGGTGTTGGAGGTGGAAACAATAGCGGTGGAAGAACTTCTTCACGCAGTCAGGTTGCCGGAAGCAAAATAACCAATCAAGATTTGTTTATTACCGCAACAGCAAGTAAGACTACTGTTTATGAACAGGAAGCCATCTTGTTGACATACAAAGTTTATACACTGGTAAATCTGAGACAGTTGTACGGGAAAATGCCGGATTTGAAGAATTTCCATACACAAGAAGTAGAACTTCCCCAAACAAAACGACATTCTCTTTGGAGCATTATAACGGAAGAAACTATAACACTACCGTGTGGAGTCAGTATGTACTTTTGCCCTCAGCAATCAGGTAAAATTGGAAATTCCGTCTATTACCTTTGAAGGGGTTTATAGCTCAACAAGGTTGCCTCAGACGATCCTTTTCGATGCTTTCTTTAATGGTGGAAGTAACTATGTGGAAGTAAAGAAAAACATTGTCACTCCTAAGCTGACCATCAATGTGAAAGCATTGCCCGATGGCAAACCAATTAATTTCTCCGGAGGAGTAGGAGAGTTTACTATCAGTTCGTCTATAAGTACAAAAGAACTGAAAACAAATGATGCTGTAACCATTAAGTTAGTCATTTTCTGGTACAGGTAATTTGAAATTTGGTCAATACTCCGGAAGTAGCTTTCCCAAAGGATTTTGAAGTATACGACCCCAAGATTGACAATAAATTTACATTAACTCGCGAAGGTTTGTCAGGCAATAAGGTGATAGAATATCTAGCAATTCCAAGACATGCCGGCAATTTCACTATTCCGCCTGTCGAATTTTCCTATTTTGACTTAAAAAGCAATAGCTATAAAACAATAAAAACAGAAGCTTACAACCTAAAAGTGGAAAAAGGTGCAGGAAATGCAGATCAAGTTATTGCAGACTTTACCAACAAGGAAGATTTGAAAGTATTGGGACAAGACATCCGCTACATCAAAATGGGGGAAACTAGTTTAACTCGTAAGGGAGATTTCTTCTTTGGCTCAACAACATATTATCTATGGTATATCATTCCATTGGTTCTCTTCGTTGTTTTCGTAATTGTCTATCGTAAAAAAGCTATTGAAAATGCAAATGTAGCAAAAGTTCGTACTAAAAAAGCGAATAAAGTGGCTGCCAAACGCATGAAAAATGCAGGCAGATTATTAGCTGAAAACAAACAAGAAGCATTCTATGATGAGGTGTTGAAAGCACTTTGGGGATACATCAGTGATAAGTTGAATATTCCGGTTTCTCAATTGTCTAAAGATAATATCGAGGACGAATTGACCAAATATGGTGTTGCCCCCGAACTGATTAAAGATTTCATCGGAACATTGAATGAATGCGAGTTCGCCCGCTATGCTCCGGGTAATCAGAATGAAGCTATGGATAAAGTATATTCTTCGGCTGTTGAGGTCATCAGCAAAATGGAGAATAGTATAAAACACTAAATCAAAGGAGATTATAACAATGACAAAAATATATTTCATTTTGATATTCCTGATAAGTTTTGTCACAGTCTACGCACAGAATGAATCAGACTCTGCACAGGTTACCGCCCAAACAGAAATGCCACAAAGTGCTGCTGTGCAAACTTTCCCAACAAAGACAGAAGCCGATAGTGCATATATAAGAAACGACTTTGCAGCTTCTGTAGAGATGTATGAGAATATATTAAAAAAACGAGGGGGAATCTTCCGATATTTATTATAATTTAGGTAACAGCTATTATAAAATGAATAACATTGCCAAAGCTGTCCTTAATTACGAACGTGCCTTGTTGCTAAACCCAGGAAATAGTGATATTCGTTTCAACCTAGAACTGGCTAGAAGCAAAACTGTAGACAAGGTAATCCCTTCTAGTAAAATGTTTTTTGTTACCTGGACTCAATCACTTATTAATACAATGAGTGAAAAGGCATGGGCACATACAGGCATTATCATGTTTATTCTGATGATATTGGCACTGTCTTTATTTATTTTCGGAAAACGAGTAGTCTTGAAGAAAGTAGGATTTATTTCAGCAATCTTTTTCTTTCTAGTGACCATTTTAGCAAATATATTTGCCTCAGAACAAAAATCTGAATTAATTAATCATGATAACGCTATTATAATGGCTCCTAGCGTTACAGTCAAAAGTACTCCTAACCAAAGTGGAACAGACTTATTTATTCTTCATGAAGGTAGGAAAGTAATAATTAAAGATAATACGATGAAGGAGTGGAAAGAAATTAAACTGGAAGACGGTAATGTGGGATGGGTACCTACCAATGTTATTGAAATCATTTAAAACATAATCAATGGATATACAACAGTACATAGCAGCAGATAAAGAATTACTACTGAATTTGAACGGAAGCCAATCCTTATTTTGGGACGGATTCATGTGGGTAGCTACCAGTACAATTGTATGGGTACCTGTAGCTGCTATGCTGTTATATATCATAATTAAAAATAATAAAATTCAAGAAGCATTATTGACTATCGTTATGATTGCCTTAGTCATAACTTTAGCAGATCAAATAGCTTCTGGTTTATGCAAACCGTTTTTCGCACGTTTCCGTCCAACACAAGACCCCAATATTATGTATATGGTTGATATTGTAAACGGATATAGAGGAGGACGATTTGGCTTCATATCCAGTCATGCTGCCAACACATTTGCTATTTCTGTCTTTTTATCTTTACTAATTAAAAGGAAATCTCTTACTTTTATGCTTCTTTTTTGGGCCGTACTCAATTCCTATTCTAGAATCTACTTAGGAGTGCATTATCCGGGAGATATTCTTTTTGGTACTATAGAAGGTTGTTTCATAGGATATTTGATTTATCTCCTTTATAAATTTATTCGAAAAAAAAATCTTTTATAAACCACGTTGCATTTCTAATCAATACACTGCCAGCGGTTATTTGATTAGTGATATTAATTTATTCTACATAATCTCATTTCTACTTATTCTTCATTATTATAGCAGGTATGATTGTGACTCATACACTCAATCTATAATCAGCAAAATTAACCATTATAAATTTACATATAGTCAAAAATAGCACAAAAAGATTTGTTTATGCATTTTTTGATTAAGTTTATACCATGATTTAAGTACTCACTTTTATAACTAAAATTTAATACATCATGAGAACAATAACATTTAATGAACTGCGCAGAATCAAAGATTCATTACCTAGTGGGAGTATGCACAGAATCGCAGATGAACTCAATATGACCGTAGAAACTGTACGTAACCTTTTTTGGTGGACACAATTTCAAGAATGGTAAAAGTGTTGGAATTCATTTGGAACCGGGACCAGATGGGGGACTAGTAATGCTAGATGATACAAACAGTTCTTGAAAAAGCCCTTCAAATATTGAGAGAAACTGAAGAAAAAGTAACGCAAGAAGCGTAATATAAAATCCCGGTTGAATGCAACATTCAAATTGGGATTTTTTGTTTAACCTGAAAATCACTTAAAATATAGAATTATGGAAGATAAATTGGTAACCTTAGCAATCCTCACTTATGCTAAAGCACAGATTTTAAAGAATGTACTTGAGAATGAAGGAATTGAAGCGTACATTCACAATGTGAATCTTATTCAACCTGTCATATCTTCTGGAGTAAGGCTAAGAATTAAAGAAAGCGACCTGCCTCATGCTTTGCAGATTATAGAAAGTTCTGCATGGCTTTCAGAAGATATAATCAAAGGTAAGGAGAGCAGCTCAGAAAGAAATAAAGAAAAAATGAAAAGTACTTATCCCGATAGACTTTTCAAACTATTCTCTTAAAGCCTGCCAATTTGGTTTTTCTTTTGCTAATGCTATTAATTCAGAAGTTGTGCTTCTACATGCTTATTTCAGTCCTATTTATGTGCCTACAATTCCTTATGGAACTGATAATTTCAATTTTCAGATCGAAAGAGAAGAATCTGTAAAAAGTATGATAGAAACAGTGCACAACGAGTTGAATAAACTTTCTGATACAATCAAAAAGAAAGTTGAGTCGGGAGAGTTTCCTAATATAAAATATACTTGCATTTTGCGTGATGGTATTCCCGAAGAAGAAATCTTACGATATGCTAAAGAATATAATCCTCAGATAATTATAATGGGAACAAGAGGGAGAAGCCAAAAAGATATAGACTTGATTGGTAGCGTTACAGCTGAAGTTATAGAAAGAAGCAAATCCTTTGTATATGCTATTCCAGAACATACACCACTAAAAACATTCAATGATATAAAAAAAGTAGCTTTTGTGACCAATTTTGACCAAAGGGATCTAATAGCTTTTGACTCCTTGATAAATGCTTTTAAATCGTTTCATTTTGCTGTTTCCTTCATTCATTTAAGTACAGATAACGATGCATGGAATGAAATAAAACTAGCAGGTATTAAAGATTACTTTCAAAAACAATACTCTAAATTGGAACTATATTATAATGTAGTGAAAGAAGATAACATACTGAACAATTTGGACAACTATGTAAAAGAAGAAAATATAGACGTGATTTGCATCACAAATTATAAACGAAACATATTTGCTAGATTGTTTAATCCTAGCATAGCAAGTAAAAAATGATATTTCATGCTAATACACCTATATTAGTAATAAAATAAAGAATCAAGAAGGGTAGCACAAGCAAATCACAATGTGTTACCCTTCAACATATTAATGTTCACTTAGTATTTAATTAAACATAATACTGATTATATATCTAAAAATGGCTCGCGTAAATAGACTTGAAAAAGGGATTTATAACAAAGCCCAGACTGGAAAAGTCCGGGCTTTGTGCATAAATAAATAGAAAGATCGTATTAATATCCTAATTCTTTTTCCAAAGAATCATATTCAGCTCTATTTAACTTCCAATAAATATTTAGCAAATAATTTCCCCACAAAGCTTTATTATCAGGCTTTAATTCTTTTGCCTTCTCATAATATGGTTTAGCTTTCTCATACAACTCTTTAATCTTATTTTCGTTTTCATTGTATTTGGGATCATCAATAGCTAACTTTGCATTTTCCTCAACAATAATCTGGGCTGGGAAAAAATAACAATCACCAATCTTTGAATATGCTTCAGCAACTAAATCTCCGTTGTTTGAAATAATTTTATTAAATATAGCAACTGCATCATCATACTGCTTTTTCTCATACAATAAGATACCTTTTACATAAAGATAGTATGGAGTTTCACTCGTAGCAAGCAATTTATTAATTTGAGCCAAACCCTCATCAACCATACCTTTTTGAATATAATAATCCATAATATTACCAACAAAGTATTCTTGCTTAGGAAACAATTCAGTACCTTCTTTGATTACTTCAAGCCATTTTGCAGAATCACCACCTTCTTTCTGACCATATGTTTCAGCCAAGCACATTAATGCTCTATAACCTTCTTCTTTATGATTCTTACCTATATTGCCATATTTGATGACAGCTTGATTGTCTTTCAGCATATTAGCAGCTAAAGTTGCATAACAAGCATATAATGCATTCAAAGTGTCAGCCTTCAACTCATCATCATCAGCAAACATAGGCTCGTTTACTACATCAACAAATAATCCAAAATATTTTAGAGCATCAGCATAATCTCCTTTATTGTAAGCATCACCACCACCATTAACTAGGTTTAAACGCAAAGTCTTCAAAGCATCTGCATTCTTCTTTCTGAATTTGGGTTTCTTTAACTCACCACTTTGGACTTTAGCCTGCTCTATTTCATCGCATTTCAAGTAGAAGTCATACATCTTAGCTAAGCTGTTATAAAGCTTAGTTGTATCTGCCTGACCTCCGGGTAAATAAAGTTTCATGTTTTCTTCATCATAAATTGCTTTCTGAAAATCTCCAGCTAATTTCCATGTTTCCGGATCATTAGCGGTTTCAGGATTAGTTAAAGCCGGTTCGATAGCTTTTGCAGCTTCTTCAGGTTTGCTTTTCAAGGATTTAGCCTCCTTAACAACACTTACTTGTGCAGACACAAAGCAAGCTGTTAACAATAAAGCCACTGTAAATAATACTTTTCTCATGATTTTGTGGATTTAATAATACAATTTATTTTATTCTTCACTATTTGCTTCGGCAGTTAAATCTGAATTAGTATCAGAATTAGTAGTACCACCACTCTCTCCTTCAGTTATATTTTCAAGATCTGTATTTGAATTTTCATCTGTAACCTCTTCTTCAGATGTCACCTTACATACAGAGCCTATTTGGTCATTACGTTTCTCCAAATTTATCAATCGCACACCTTGTGTTGCACGTCCCATGATGCGGACTTCAGCGACTTTTAAACGAATTGTAATACCAGATTTATTAATAATCATCAAGTCATTCTCATCTGTAACAGACTTGATAGCTACCAATTTACCCGTTTTATCTGTAATATTCAACGTTTTTACACCCTTACCGCCACGATTGGTCTTACGATAATCTTCGATATCAGAACGTTTACCGTATCCTTGTTCAGAAACTACCATAATTGATTCAGCTTCAGGATCTTTTATACAAATCATACCGATAACTTCATCGCCACCATCTTCATCCAAAGTCATACCACGCACCCCTGTAGCCGTACGTCCCATAACACGAACCGCACTTTCGTGAAAGCGAATTGCACGCCCGTTACGGTTAGCAATAATGATTTCATTATCACCGTTAGTCATACGAACTTCAATCACTTTATCATCCTCACGAATAGTTATCGCATTAACACCATTCTGGCGAGGCCGTGAGTATTGTTCCAACAAAGTCTTTTTAATGACGCCATTCTTTGTACAGAACAGCACATAATGGCTATTAATGAACTCGGTATCATTAAGGTTTTTCACACGTAGATATGCTGTAACCACGTCATCGGAATCAATATTCAGCAAATTCTGAATAGCGCGTCCTTTAGCATTTTTAGTTCCTTCGGGAATTTCGTAAACTTTCAACCAATAGCACTTACCTTTCTGAGTGAAGAACATCATAGTATTGTGCATTGTAGCCGGATAAATATGCTCTACAAAGTCTTCATCACGGGTTTCACTTCCTTTTGATCCAACTCCACCCCTATTTTGGGCACGGAATTCTGATAAAGGAGTACGTTTGATATATCCCATATGAGATATCGTGATAACCATCTGATCATCAGCATAAAAATCTTCCGGATTAAATTCTTCTGAAGAATAAACTATTTCAGACCGACGCGCGTCCCCATACTTCTCTTTTACCTCTACTAACTCATCTTTGATTACTTTTTTACAAAGTTCATCATTTGAAAGAATTTCTTCATAATAAGCAATCTGTTTCATCACCTCTTCATATTCTGCGTGAAGCTGATCTTGCATCAAACCTGTTAATTGGCGCAAACGCATTTCTACAATAGCACGTGCCTGAATTTCACTCAGATTAAAACGCTCTATTAACCCTGCTATGGCATCATTAGGGGTTTTTGCAGCACGAATAATACGGATCACTTCATCAATATTATCAGAAGCTATAATCAATCCTTCAAGAATATGAGCACGCTCCTGTGCCTTCCGTAAATCATACTGAGTACGACGAATTACCACATCATGACGATGTTCTACAAAATATCTGATTAAATCTTTCAGATTCAACATTTTGGGGCGACCATGGACCAGAGCGATATTATTTACTCCAAATGAAGTTTGCAGAGCTGTCATTTTGAACAATTTGTTCAGCACCACACTAGCATTTGCATCACGTTTAACATCAATAACAATACGCATACCTTCACGGTCGGATTCATCATTTACATACGAAATACCATCAATCTTCTTGTCATTGACTAAAGATGCGATATTTTCAATCAATTCCTTCTTATTTACATTATAAGGAATTTCATTAACTATGATCTTGTCATGTGTAGTATGAGTTTCTATCTCAGCCTTAGCACGCATCACTACTCTACCACGTCCGGTTTCGTAAGCATCGCGTACCCCGCTTATACCATATATATATCCACCTGTAGGGAAATCCGGTGCTTTTACATATTGCATAAGCCCTTCAATATCAATATCATTATTGTCAATGTAAGCAATACATGCATCGATTACTTCAGAAAGATTATGGGTAGGCATATTGGTTGCCATACCTACAGCAATACCGGATGCTCCATTTACCAACAAGTTAGGAATCCGTGTTGGCATGACAGTCGGTTCCTGCAACGTGTCATCAAAATTATTCTGAAAATCAACAGTTTCCTTATAAAGATCCTGCATCATCTCTTCACCTATTTTCTTTAATCTTGCTTCCGTATAACGCATGGCAGCAGGGCTGTCACCATCAACAGAGCCGAAGTTACCCTGACCATCTACCAACGGATATCTCATAGCCCAATCCTGAGCCATTCTGACCAAAGCTCCATACACGGAAGAGTCACCATGCGGGTGATATTTACCCAAAACTTCACCTACAATTCTTGCTGATTTCTTATAAGCTTTATCGGAGGTATTTCCCAGTTCAATCATACCATATAAGATACGTCTATGAACCGGTTTAAAGCCATCGCGAACATCCGGGAGGGCGCGCGCAACAATTACTGACATTGAGTAATCAATGTACGACGACTTCATTTCCTCTTCGATGTTAATCTTTATAATTCTGTCTTGTTCTAGCATTTAAACAAATATTAATTATACATCTTTTTGGTTTACCAAAAACCACGCTAAAGTACTACTTTTATACGACATACGAAACAAAACCCATAAAAAAGTTAAGTCCATTAAATGTTTTTACTTATATAAGTAAAAAGTATCCCTATACCTTATTTTATAGTATATAGTGATTATCACTCCCACTTCTCATTTACTTTGTGAATAGTTCGCTATAACCCTTATTTTTGTTTAATCCATTTAGCCTGTCAAAGCTTGGCATACATTTTGTTATGCTAATATAAATAAGAAAACAATGGTATGCATTGTTATTATGTGTATCTTTGCACACTGGGAAATAAATACTATACTTTAGGAGGACGATAAATTTATGAACAATCAATTTACACAAAGAGTGTCCGATATCATCATGTATAGCAAGGAAGAAGCCAACAGGCTGCGAAATAGCTATATTGGTCCCGAACACTTGTTGTTGGGACTGATACGTGAAGGTGAAGGAAAAGCTATCGAGATTTTGTTTAATTTGCAAATAAACTTACAGGACATAAAAAATCAGTTGGAGGCCATTGTGAAAAACAATGCAGAAAATGACACCACCTATGACGAGAATATTAGCTTTAACGACAAAGCATCCAAAGTGTTAAAGCTATGTATTCTAGAGGCTAAGTTATTGAGAAACATTGCGGCTGACTCTGAACATATTTTGTTAGCAATTATGAAGGTCAAGGATAATGCAGCTTTCCACGTTTTGGAAAGCAATGGCGTAACATACGAAAAAATCAAACTCACTTTACAACCAGACACCCATGCAGGTCTGGGGTTCAGTGAGGACGAGGATGAAGACGAAGATATACGTCAGAGTCCAAGTGGCAATAAATCAAATGCAGCACAACAGCAGGCACGCCCGGCACAAAAAAAGCCGGCTAATGACACTCCTGTACTCGACAATTTCGGCACAGACATGACAAAAGCTGCCGAAGAAGGAAAACTAGATCCTGTAGTTGGCCGGGTGAAGGAAATAGAGCGACTGGCACAAATATTGAGCCGTCGCAAGAAAAACAACCCTATTTTGATTGGCGAACCGGGAGTCGGCAAATCTGCCATTGTTGAGGGACTTGCATTACGGATTGTGGAAAAGAAAGTATCACGTATCTTATTTGACAAACGAGTGATAGCTCTTGATATGACTGCCGTTGTCGCAGGCACTAAATATCGTGGACAATTCGAGGAACGTATTCGTTCTATCTTAAACGAGTTGAAGAAGAATCCTAACATCATTCTTTTCATCGATGAAATCCACACTATTGTGGGAGCAGGTTCTGCAGCGGGCTCAATGGATGCAGCCAATATGTTGAAACCCGCATTGGCCAGAGGCGAGATTCAATGCATCGGAGCGACGACGTTGGACGAATACCGCCAAAACATTGAAAAAGACGGTGCATTGGAACGTCGGTTCCAAAAGGTTATTGTAGAACCAACAACTGCAGAAGAGACACTTCAGATATTGAAAAATATCAAGGATAAATACGAGGATCATCATAATGTGAACTATACAGATGCAGCCCTTGAAGCTTGTGTGAAACTAACAGACCGATATATCACAGACCGTAACTTCCCCGATAAAGCGATAGATGCTTTAGATGAAGCCGGCTCGCGCGTACATCTTACTAATATCACTGCTCCTAAAGAAATAGAAGAACAGGAAAAACTGATTGATGAGATGAAATCTCTTAAAAATGAAGCTGTCAGGCTACAGAATTTCGAACTGGCCGCCAGTTATCGTGACAAAGAGAAAGAATATACGAATCAGCTTGATACCCTGAAGGAAGAATGGGAAAAAAGTCTGAAGGAAAACCGGGAAACGGTAGATGACGAACAAATAGCTGAAGTCGTTTCCATGATGTCAGGCGTACCTGTACAAAGAATGGCACAGGCTGAAGGAATGAAATTATTAGGAATGAAAGACGATCTGCTTTCTAAAGTTATCGGTCAGGACAAAGCAATCGCCACACTGGTAAAAGCTATTCAAAGAAGCCGTGTAGGCCTGAAAGATCCTAATAAGCCGATTGGTACATTCATGTTTCTAGGTCCGACAGGTGTCGGCAAGACTCATTTGGCCAAGGAGTTAGCGAAACTAATGTTCGGTTCAGCAGATGCACTTATCCGCATTGACATGAGTGAATATATGGAAAAATTCACCGTATCCCGTCTGGTAGGAGCACCTCCCGGATACGTAGGTTATGAAGAAGGTGGGCAGCTGACGGAGAAAGTAAGGCGTAAACCCTACTCTATCGTTTTATTGGATGAAATTGAAAAAGCGCATCCCGATGTATTCAACATATTGTTGCAAGTGATGGATGAAGGTCGGTTGACTGACAGTTATGGCAGAACTGTAGACTTTAAAAATACCATAGTCATCATGACATCTAATATTGGAACCCGCCAACTGAAAGAATTCGGAAAAGGAATCGGATTTGCCGCCCAGGTCCGTACTGATGACAAAGAATACTCGCGCAGCGTGATTACAAAAGCTTTGAATAAGTCTTTTGCGCCCGAATTCATCAATCGTTTGGACGAAATAATAACTTTCGACCAACTCGATCTGGATGCACTGACCCGGATTATTGATATTGAACTTAAGGGCCTTTACAGTCGTGTGGAAAACATTGGTTACAAGCTTGTTATTGACGAAGATGCCAAAAAGTTTGTAGCCACCAAAGGTTACGATGTACAGTTTGGAGCACGCCCATTGAAACGTGCCATCCAAAACAACTTGGAGGATGGCATCTCCGAGCTGATACTTGGATCAGAAATGGCAGCTGGTGACACGATCAAGGTAAGCTATGACAAAGAAAAAGACCTCATTGTCATGACTGTGGAAAAGTAAAGAGTCCAAAGTTATTCAAAAAATAACAGACAAAATGTCAGATATCACTGTATCTGGCATTTTTTTTGCCCATCATCCAACAAAAAGACGATTCAAACGTATATATAACATAATAACTTAAAACCATAAATAGTATGCAAAAAGGAAATATTGGGGTAACCACTGAGAACATTTTCCCCATCATTAAAAAGTTCTTATACAGTGATCATGAAATATTCCTCCGTGAATTAGTTTCTAATGCAGTAGATGCCACACAGAAGCTGAAAACCCTTGCATCTAAAGGTGAATTCAAAGGAGAGATGGGAGATCTTACCATTAAAGTAAGCTTAGGAAAAGATACCATCACCATTTCCGACCGGGGTATCGGACTTACAGCCGAAGAGATCGACAAATATATCAATCAGATAGCTTTTTTCAGGTGCTAACGACTTCCTTGAAAAATATAAAGATGATGCCAATGACCATCATCGGACACTTTGGTCTGGGATTCTATTCTGCCTTCATGGTAGCCAAAAAAGTGG
>ENA-OQBL01000588-OQBL01000588.1-human-gut-metagenome-genome-assembly--contig:-NODE-588-length-18388-cov-5.114233_pt1 | contig 18388 bp, 17 predicted proteins | sample MGYA00242747_ERZ504553 | MGnify/ENA primary metagenome ERZ504553 (study PRJEB26092, sample SAMD00036240) | human gut metagenome | host: Homo sapiens | study: EMG produced TPA metagenomics assembly of...
GTCACGAACAGGCCCCGTCTGGTAGTCGGTGCGAAAATTGTTCATTCTGTAAGTGATATGAGTTTTGCGCTCGAATAGCTTTCTGCTGTCCGGGCGCTTTTTTATATTTCCGAGTTTACTTCGGGTCATGTTGGCCCGAGTTCATACCCCGGTGTCGCTCACCACCGCCTCCGTTTTCGGCTACCCGTCAACCCGAACACCCGAAACGGAGGTATTTATGAAAGTTATCAATCTGCGGGATATTTACCCTCATTATACACAGGATTGTTTTGTTGAAGTAACTGACGAAGTGGCCGATCTGTTTTCCGAGTTCGACCACAAAGAAGCGGCTTACCGTCTGCGTACATACCGGCACAAGGCATACTACTCCCTTGACCGGAACGACGGTATTGAGCATGAGGCTCTTTTCGTTGCACTTTCTCCGCATGAGCTGTATGAGCGCAAAGTGACTATGCAGGAACTTCATGCCGCCATTTCCCGGTTGCCGAACAAACAGGCGAAACGTATTTACGCCCATTTCATTCTCGGCATGACCAAAAAAGATATTGCCCGGGCAGAAGGTGTCCATGAGAAAGTCGTGCGGGTTGCCATTGAGCGCGGTCTGCGGAGCCTGGAAAAAATTTTGAAAAAAGTTCTGTAAGGCGTACCGATTTAGACCAAAAATGAAATGGTATATGAGAGGCAGTCAAAGCCTCGGGCCACATTGGTCCGAAGTTCGGACAAGCCTTACGCAGCTTGAAAACTGAATAAAAAGATACCCGGATACGAAGGGTGCTTGTGTCCAGTGACAGGCCCGCCATGATCTCTATTGTCAGAGGATAGAGGGAGCGATAAGGCCCATGCCGCAGGCGGGCCTTGGCAGGTCAGCCGGATAAAACACAAAATCCCGGATACTTGCGATTAGTCACAATCCGAGCGTGCAGCGGTGTTGCGAACCGTGAGCCGTCGCAGGTAATGAGATCGCCTTGCCATCAGAATGGGGAGAGCTGAAATGCTATGGGGAGGAACGCCAGCCGCCCGTCCGGTCTATCTGAAAAGCACTTTTAACCCGTGGGGACCCCGCCGCTATTCTGTCTAATGATAGAGCGACCTTTCCGGCGGGGCCCCATACTTTTATGAACAGGAGAACCTTATGAAGAAAACTTATCCGTCCATTCCGGGATTGGAACCGGACGCGTGGAGCAACGACGCCTGCCGTGGTTATGTGATTATGGCAATGCATGACTGTGGCTTCTCCCATGAGGATATTCGCCGTGTGGTACGGCAGCTTCACGAAGCCTTTGACTTCCATACCATCAACGAGGCCGAGCAAAAATATTATCATGGGGACTATTGACCTCGGGCCATGTTGGCCCGAAGCTGGGGAAAGCTCAAAGAGCGGCACCTTCCGGGGTGCGTTTTTGTTGTTTCCCCATTCGACAAGAGGGAGACTGGTCGGCATTAACCTATACTGGAAAAGGGAGGTTTTCAATGGTTCAAGCTGTTACATACCAAAGCGATAAGCAATCTGTTTATTTTCAAGGCAAACTCATTGTGCTGGAAAACCTGACGCCGATACTCTCCCCGGAGGAAAAGAAGAAGCGAAAAAGAGAAATCGAAAATAACCTGTACGATATATTCAGCAAGTACGGGGACAGGTTTCGCTAATCAATCGCAACATTGTCGTCCGGGGCTGCTAATGGTATAATATAGTTGTAAGGTTGGTAGTTCCATTCCATACGGAAAGGAGCCCAATATGGACATTATCAGAGAAGATTGTATTTACGCAAGGCAGTCAGTAGACCGAAAGGACAGTATCAGCATTGAAAGCCAGATTGACTTTTGCAAGTACGAACTGAAAGGCGGGAGCTGTAAGGTATTCAAGGATAAAGGCTATTCCGGGAAAAACACGGACAGGCCGGAATTTCAAAAACTGCTGGGAGAAATCCGAAAAGGCAGGGTACGGCGGGTAATCGTCTATAAGCTGGACCGGATCAGCCGCTCCATTCTGGATTTTGCGAACATGATGGAGCTGTTTCAAGAGTACGATGTGGAGTTTGTTTCCTCCACTGAGAAATTCGACACCTCGACCCCGATGGGACGGGCCATGCTGAATATATGTATCGTATTCGCACAGCTTGAACGTGAGACAATCCAGAAGCGCGTGACGGACGCCTACTATTCCCGGTGCCTGAAAGGCTTTCACATGAGCGGGCAGGCCCCATATGGTTATCAGTTGGAGCCGACAGTGGTTGAAGGTATCCGCACAAAAAAGATGGTTGCCGACCCCGTAGCCGCCGACCATGTACGACTGATGTTTGAGATGTACGCCGAGCCGGAAACCTCTTTCGGAGACATTACCCGCTACTTTGAGGAACAGTGTATCAAGATTTACGAAAAGTCAATGGTTCGGAGTTTCCTTTCCCAGCTTTTACGGAACCCTGTTTACGCACAGGCCGACTTGGAACTATATGAGTTTTTCAAGAGCCAGGGCGCGGCGATTGTCAATGACGCTTCCGATTTTGCCGGAACCAACGGCTGTTATCTCTATCAGGGCCGTGATGTAAAGGAGGATAAGGACAGGTGCCTGAAGGACCAGATACTTGTGATTGCCCCACACGAAGCACTCATACCGTCTGATGTTTGGCTGAAATGCCGGAAGAAGCTAATGATGAATAAGACCTTTCAGCAAGGCCGCAAACCCAAAAACACATGGCTTGCCGGAAAAGTCAAATGCGGGCGTTGCGGATATGCTTTGAAAGCAACCCATGTTCCGAACAGTCCGGGATATTTCCGCTGTACAAAACGGGCAGAAAATAAGGGCTGTCCGGGATGTGGGAAAATCCGAAAGACTGAATTTGAAGAATTTATCTTCAATGCCATGCGGAAAAGATTTAAGAATTTTCAAGTCCGGCATGACAGGGAAGAAAAAGTAAATCCGAAACTGACCGCCCATCAGATCGAGCTTGCACAGGTCGAGGCTGAAATTGAAAAACTGCTTGATACACTGACCGGAGCCAATGCGACACTGCTTGCCTACGCCAACAAAAAAATTGAAGAACTGGACACTCGCCGCCAGACTATTTCAAAGGCGATTGCAGAATTGTCCGTTGAAACAATGTTGCCCCAAAAGGAACAGGAGCTTTCTTATTTCCTTGACCACTGGGACAGCATTGACTTTGAGGACAAGAGAAAAGCCGCTGACGGCCTGATTATTTCAATCAGCGCAACCAGCGATCACGTTCAAGTAGAGTGGAAAATCTGAACACTCTTGATTTTGCCACTCTACTTACTTTCAAATCTAACATTTCTTTTTAATCTTGTTTGTACCCCTTGTACACCGATGCTTACTTTTATATAAATAAGACAGTTCTGGGGATTTTTCAGATATACCTTAGAGGCTCTAATTATTGGTTGCCGCTAAATGGCAAGCAATGCCTGTGTTAATACACACAGGCCCGCAGAGAAGAAAATCCCTTTGTGATTTTCCTCTCTGCTTGCTTGTTGAGGGCAGCGCCCCCAAACCCCTTTGAACGCAGAATTTCATTCTGTGGCTGCGCGTTCTGCGAACGCTTTGGACCATGACCGGCTCACCGCTGGCCGTGGTCTTTTTCCTGTTCTTTTTTCTGTTCCTCGTCCATTTTCAGCAGCCGATCCACATTGGCCTTTGCCGTCAAAAGCTCCCGCATTTCTTCACGGGAGCGCCGGTACTCGGCATAGGTCTTTTTCTTTTCCTCCAGCAGCTTTGCATACTTGGCTTGCAGGTCTTTGACCTTGGGCAGCTTCTTCACGCCCATCTCGTCAAAGGCATTTTTTGCCGCCTGATGGAGCAGGATTTCTTCCTCATGTTCCTCCCGAAATTTTCGAGAATAACCCGCCTTGCGGTATGCCACATAGGTCTCGCGGGTCTTGGCATAATTTACGATGTGAGTACGCAGAACAGCGATCTCTGCCATGCGTTTCTCCGCCGCCTTGATCTGCGCCGACAGTTCGTTGTGGTGGGCGGTGGCTGCCGCCGCTTTTTCTGCCAGCTCCGCATAATCCAGCAGCCGATGTTCGGTAAGAAAATTTACAGTCTGTGCCATCTGTTTCAGGTTAAAAACCTTGGCCCATCGCGCATACCCAGCGCCTTTCCCAGCCTGTAATTTTGCCTGAATATCCACCAGCAGATTGACCTTGGGCGGCTCCGGCTGCACGAGGGATTTTTTACGGGGCGTATGCTGTTTTTCACCGGCCAGCACCGCACGGATTTTTGCTTCACTGTACCCGGCCCCCAGCTTGTCATCCATGCGGGCTACATTCTTCCAGCCGGGCGCTTTGAGCCGGATCGCTTTCCCGCGCCGGGATACTTCACAGCCCATTTCTGTAAGCAGTTTCAACAATGCGTCAAAGTCAGCGGGCTTTTGCTCCAGCGCACGGTCAATCATCACCCGCAACTGCTCCCGATGGGAGGGCTTGGCTTGTTCGCCCAGCCACTTGTTGTAGCTTTTTCCGTGGGGTTTTGGGTCCTCCACAATGGACAATCCGTTCTCGATACAGATGGTATCGCTCAAGCGCCGGACGGCTCTGGTGCTGCCCCAAAAGTTGCGGAACTTTCGGTCATATTCTAAGCTGACCGATGACCAGATAATGTGATTATGAATGTGCGACTTGTCTATGTGAGTGCAGACCACAAAGGCATGATTGCCCTTGGTAAACCGCTTGGCAAATTCTACACCCAGACGGTTGGCTTCTTCCGGCGTGATTTCACCGGGTTTGAATGACTGGCGCACATGGTAAGCGATCACATCGTCCGCCCCGCGCACCCGCCCGGTGGCGGCGATATACTGCCGCTTCGCCAGCAGAAACTCTGCATCGGCGGTCCGGCTGTCACAGCCATAGCCGGTAATTAGTTTTCCGTTGTCAGTCTTTTGCGGATTTGCCACATAATCAATGATGTCGCTGATTGCCTGACTTTCGGTGCGGCCCTTTGCCGATATGCAGGGGCATGATGCGTGTGGTTGCCATAGAAGGGCCTCCTTTCCAAAAAGAAAGGACAGCTGTGTGAGCTGTCCTTTGGTTAATCTAAATTTTCAACAGGCTGCTGTGCTTTTAAGACTGCAATCCGTTTGGTATCCACAAAATGAGTTGCATACCATTTCTCAATTTCCAGATTTCCGCTTTTGCTGAACCGCAGCGGAATCACCGGCTTGTGTCCCTGCCCATTTTTCTTTTTTATACCCCACTGCTTTAAAGCCGGGAGCTGAGACTTGAATTACAATGCTATCTGTATGGGTTTTGGAGGTCGTTTGGCACATTTCAGAGACATCTACGAATGGGACTGGTAATGCTTGCGGTGCCTGCTCTGAAATCGGTATGTCGCTGGAATCCTGCGCACCTTTCAATAATGCTTGCTCATGGCGGTAGTAGGTAGAATAACTTATTCCTTGCTCCCGGCACCATTCCTTGACCGGAACCCCTGAATTGCGGCACTCCACAATGCGCTGTTTCCATTGTTCCTGACTTATTGCCCGCTTCATCTGACTCACTTGCATCGCGATGTCTCCTCTACTTGAGAATTTTTTAAGAATTCTCAATAATTATCGAGAATTACTGAGAATTACTGAGAATTCTCAAAAGTTCTCGATAACTATATTATCGCACAGGAGTCGCCTCTTTCACAGGTCGGCAATTGTTGAGCGATTACATTTGAATTGAGAAAGGGCGTGAGCATATGACAAATAGATTAGATCTTTTTTTGATTTTATTGAGTGCCGCATTCAGCTGTTGCACATCTGCGGGGGTGATGGACTTTGCGACCTGCTTCAGAATGGAGCGCAAAGATGTGCGTGCCATCTGACTTTCTATCTCCGGCGCTATTTTTACATTTTTTGCAACATCCCCATAGGCGTTGGATGCCTTAACCATAAGGGAAGGAAGAAGCTTGTTGGCAACAGGAGATTTCTGCAGAGTCTCCATCCGTTGCACCGCTGGCTCTCATACTCGTTGCTGCTGTGATTCTGCGCTTCTACCACCTGCATACCCTGCGGCATTTCTACGCAACCTATCTGCTGCAGGAAGGCACCAGCAAACAGGTGGCGGCATCCCTGCTGGGTCATGCGGATACGGCATTCTTGGAACGCACCTACTGCCACCCGCAGGACGTGGCGAAGCGTCAGGCGGCAAACCTGATGCAAGATCTGCTGAACAACCAAAATCCGTGCTATGTTGCATTTATGAAAAATAAGAATAGAAAAGTCAAGAAAGTAGGTTAAATAAGCAGCGGCACCGTCAGAGATGGCGGTGCCGTTTTTGTCAGTAATAGGTAGAATTTTAAGCAAAAGATTGTTGGGTGTGGTGATAGCTTTCTGTCGCAGTTGTCGGTATGCTTTGTAGTACCGCAGGTCAATAAAATAACACTAAGGAGCGTGCAAAACATGGCATCTATCAGAAAGCGCGGCAGCAACAGTTACTTGATTGTGGTCTCTCGTGGGTATGATTATGAGGGCAATAGGCTAAAATCTGTACAGAAAACGGTCAAGCCACCCAAAGAGTATACTCCGAAACAAGCCGAGAAATGGGTAAAGGAACAGGCAATCCTATTTGAACGCGAGGTTCAGCATACGCCGGAACCCATCAACCGCAGCATTACACTGGCAAAGTACATTGAGCATTGGGCGGCTGACATAGGACCGAAGAAGCTGGCGGACTCTACATACCAACGAGATTTGCAGGATGTTCGGCGCATACTGCCTGCGCTGGGCAACTATAAGCTGACCGATTTGCGTAAAGAGGTCATCCGAGAATTTTACGAAGAAATGCGGCATACACCGCGTCTGGACGGCAGAGGAAATCTATCCGAGAAGTCAGTCGAAGGCTTACACAACACGCTGTGCGGCATCCTGTCGGCGGCTGTGGACGAGGGATACCTGACACATAACCCCGCATGGCGGTGCTACAAGCCCAAAGGAAAGAAGAAAGAGAGACCCGTGGCCGATGAGGAAACCGTAAAGAAACTGATTACAGCGTTTGAAGGTCAGAGTATGAAGTACGAAACCTATTTCAAGCTGGTATTGGCAACCGGGCTGCGGCGTGGGGAAGCCTGTGGATTAAAATGGAGTGACATCAACTGGCGCAAACGGACGATTCATGTACAACGCGGAGTCGTGAAGTTGAGCCACCAAGAGTCCATCACTAAAGACCCTAAGACCAGCAGCGGTGATCGTATGGTCTACTTGAGCAAAGAAATGTGCCAGCTACTCAAGGCGTGGCGGAAAGAGTGTGAGTGGGATAGGCAGCAAACCGCGAACGAAACCGTATCTGAGGATGACTACTTGTTCCGCCAGCCTAACGGCAAGCCGATGAACCCTTGCACATTCACCTATCGTTTCAAGTTGATTTTGAAAGCCAACAACTTACCGCTGGATTTGAATGTGCATAGCTTACGGCATACGAATGCCAGCCTGCTGATTGCGCAGGGCGTGGACGTGCGCACGGTGGCTAGTCTATTGGGTCATGCACAGGCAAGTACAACGCTGGATATTTACGCCCACGCATTTGACAAGAACAAACGCAAGGCGCAGGAAAAGCTCGGAAAGGTGATTGGGCTATAATAAAAAAGCGGTTACACAAAAAAGTAACCGCTTTTATTATTAAAACGCACATGGCGTGATAGTTCGCATGGGGGACTTGAACCCCCGACCTGTTCCTTGCGATGGAACTGCTCTATCCAACTGAGCTAATACGGCTTATAAAGCAGAAAGCACATTATGCAATATAATCCACAATGTGCTTTCTTGGTGCGCCTGAAGGGATTCGAACCCCCGGCACCTGGCGTCGGAGGCCAGTGCTCTATCCAGCTGAGCTACAGACGCAGATGTATGAAAAATCGCTTTTCAGCGGTTTTCAACGTATGAAATTATAGGGGAAATCGGTCAAAAATCAAGTAGTGGTCAATTCGTGGTCTGACTACCGTTGACCACCGCGTTTTTGCAAGTGCAAACAACGCTGTATCGCACAAAGCAGAGTCAAAAACCTGCCATGTCGCAGTTGTCGGAGAACTGTGACGTACGGGAAAATAGCATGATAAAGCGCCGGAAATTGTGTAGTGTGCACAACTTTCGGCGTTGTTTGTGGTGGTTATAAAAGAATGTTGGAGCGTACAAACGATAAGTGGAACAGGCTGGGGAGAAGAAGTGGTCAGATGGTGGTCAAACCCTACCTCTCTAGCCACTCTGTTGCCGTCCGATTGGTTTGCTTGGGACAGTGGGGGCACTGGAGTATGGATGTAGTAGAAGAGATAAAAGGAGAGAAAAAATCTGCTTTTTACAAGGACCGGCAATTAGTTTGCGATTATTTGACAAAAACTGGATGGATTTTTCGGTTTTCATACATAAAGAGTTTTGGTAAACAGCAAGGTTTTACCAAAGCTTTTCCCGGGCATGGTGGAAAGAAAAGGAACGAGAGTGATAACATTGATTTCGCGCCAAGAACGAAATCATCAAAAAGATACAGGGGCAAACAATGCCCCAAGGGGAAACCGGAATGAAAATAACCATCGAGCATCTGACGAAACAATACGGAGATTTCAAGGCGGTGGACGACCTGAATCTGGAAATTCAGGATGGGGAACTGGTGGGCCTTCTGGGGCCTTCCGGCTGCGGAAAATCCACCACGCTGTTCATGCTTTCGGGCCTGACCGAACCCAGCGGGGGCCGCATCCTGTTCGGGGATAACGACGTGACCACCATCCCCCCGGGAGGACCGGGAGATCGGGCTTGTGTTCCAGAACTACGCCCTGTACCCCCACATGACCGTGCTGGAAAACATTATGTTCCCGCTGATCAACCGCAAGGTCCCCAAGGCCGAAGCCCGGGACCGGGCGGAAAAGATGGCCGAGGTGGTCCATCTGGAAGGTCTGCTGCACCGCAAACCCAAAGCCCTTTCCGGCGGGCAGCAGCAGCGTGTGGCCATTGCCCGCGCCCTGGTCAAGCGGCCCAAGGTGCTGCTGCTGGACGAACCCCTTTCCAACCTGGACGCCAAACTGCGGGTGGAGACCCGGGAGGAGATCCGCCGCATCCAGCAGGAAGTGAAGATCACCACCATCTTCGTCACCCATGACCAGGAGGAGGCCATGAGCATCTCCGACCGCATCGCGGTGATGGACAAGGGGGTGCTGCAGCAGTACGAAAAGCCCCAGGAGATGTACCTGAACCCGGTGAACGAGTTCGTGGCCAACTTTTTGGGTATGCCCCAGATCAATATGTTCGAGGGGGACATCACCACCGACGGCGTCTGGCTCAACGGGCACCTGCTGCGCCCCCGCCAGGAGATGGCCGCCGGGCAGGACCTGCCCAACGGGCGGTACCGCATGGGCATCCGGCCGGAAAACTTTGAGCTGACGGAGCAGGGGCTGGCGCAGACCGCCTCCCATGTTCGGATGACCGGCCGCGACCTGCTGGTCTTCTTCCGTATGGACAATACCGAAATGCGGCTGCTGGCCCACTCCGACCGTCAGCTGCAGCGGGGCAGCAACTTTGCCGTGCGGGTCCGTCCCGGGCAGCTGTGCGTGTTCGGGGCCGACGGTAAAACCCTGGCCAAAGTGTGAACGGGGGGCGGTACTATGCAACACAACCAGACCGTCCGCCGCCGCCTGCAAAACGGCAAGGGGTATCTGTACCTGGCGCCGTCCCTCATCATTCTGCTGGTCTTTACCATCTACCCGCTCATCAAGGCGTTCATGATGAGCTTCTGCGAAGATTACAGCATCATCAACGGCAGCTTCAAGGGCGTCAACCTGCAGAACTACCAGGACCTGTTTGCCGACGACGTCTTTCTCAAGGCGCTGAGTAACACCAGCATCTATGTGGTGTTCGTGGTGCCGGTTTCCATCCTGCTGTCCCTGGTCATTGCTGTACTTATCCACAACGCCGCCCGGGGCAAGGCCATCTTCCAGACCCTGTACTTCCTGCCCTACGTCACCAGCGTCATCGCCATCGGCATCGTGTGGAGCTGGATCTTCAACAGCAACTACGGCCTGCTGAACTACTTCCTCAGCCTCTTCGGCATCGACGCCATTCCCTGGCTCAACGATCCCCAGTATGCCCTGGCGGCGCTGATCATCTTCAGCATCTGGAAGAGCCTGGCCTTCAACATCCTGATCTTTCTGTCCGGCCTGTCCTCCATTTCCCAGGACATCTACCAGGCTGGCCCGGATCGATTCCACCCCCCAGATGCGGGTGTTCTTCAAGATCACGGTGCCCCAGCTGCGGCCCATCATCGTTTACGCCTTCCTCATGGGGCTGATCAACGCCTTCAAGGTCTACAACGAGGTGTTCTCCCTGTTCCAGAGCAAGGCGGGGCCCGCCAACAGTGCCATTACGGTGGTCTACTACATCTACGACAAATTCTACAACAGCGGCGATTACGGCGTGGCTTCGGCGGCGGCCGTGGTGCTGTTCATCATCATTCTGGTGCTGACAATGGTCCAGAAATTCATTGCCAAGGAAAAGGAGGCGGCCTGATGAAATCCCGCAAACCGTCGGCCGTTGCGGCCCGCGTTGCCCAGTATGCGGTGCTGTGCCTGGGCGCGTTCTTTACCCTGCTGCCCTTTCTGTGGATGATCAGTTCCTCTCTCAAGACCCCCGCTGAGATCGTCAGGATCCCGCCGGTGATGATCCCCGAAACGGCACAGTTTTCCAACTATGCCGAAGCCTGGGCGGCGGCGCCTTTCGGCCGGTATCTGATCAACACCGTCATTGTCACCATCCTGACTACTGCCGGGGTGCTGGTCACCTCGGTGCTGTCGGCCTTCGCCTTTTCCCGGCTGAAATTCCCCGGCAAGGACCTGGTGTTCTCCCTCTTCATGGCCACCCTGATGATCCCCGGCGAGATGCTCATCATCACCAACTTCATGACCATCACCAAGCTGAAGTGGATCGATACCTACCAGGCCATGGTCATCCCCTGGATCTCCAACGTCTTTTCACATCTACCTGCTGACCCAGTTCTTCATGCAGGTGCCGGATACCCTGTACCTGGCCGCCAAGGTGGATAAATGCAGCGACCTGAAATTCATGCTCAGGATCATGGTGCCCATGAACAAGAGCGCCATCACCACCATTGCCATCCTGAACATCATCGGTTCCTGGAACTCCTTCCTGTGGCCGCTGCTGGTCACCAACAGCCAGGAGATGCGGGTGCTTTCCACCGGCCTGATCCGCTTCCAGACCGAAGCGGGCACCTCCTACGAGCTGATCATGGCGGCGTCCTGCATCCTGGTGCTGCCCATTGTGATCATCTTCCTTTTCCTGCGCAAGTATGTACTCGAAGGCGTGGCGTTTAACGGCGTCAAGGCTGAGCCGCCCATTCGATTACACATATACAGACTCTCACCATCCAAGATACAAAACGGTAAGGAGAAGAAACAACATGAAACGTAAATCCATCCTCTGTGTCACCCTGGCCGCGGCTCTGGCCGCCGGTTCCCTGGCAGGCTGCGGCACCCCCGCTTCCGAAAGCAGCGCCGCTTCCGCCGATACCACCTCGGCCCAGGCTTCCGCTGAGAACGGCGCCGCCATCCAGCCCTGTGAAGTGACCTTCTGGCATGCCATGACCGGCCAGCAGGAGACTACCCTCACCGAGCTCACCGACCAGTTCAACGCCGAAAACGAATACGGCATCCAGGTGACCCTGGTCAACCAGGGCAGCTACAACGACCTGTCCACCAAGCTGACCGCCAACGCCGCCGCCGACACCCTGCCGGACCTGTCCCAGGCATACAACAGCTGGCTCATCCCTTACCTGGACAAGGTAGTCCATCTGGACGATTTCGTGGCCAACGATTATGATAACTATGAGGATATCATGGAGGGCTACCGGGAAGAGACCAGCCAGTTCGGCTTCATCAACGCCATGCCCTTCAACAAGAGCACCTACGTCTACTTCTACAACAAGACCATGTTCGACGAACTGGGCCTGGAAGCCCCCGAAACCTGGGACGACCTGCTGAACATCGGCAAGACCTTCCAGGAAGAGAAGGGGATGGTCTCCCTGGGATTTGACGACATGGCCGGTATGCTGGAAGCCACTCTGCGCCAGAACGGCAGCGACTATGTGAACGAGGAAGGCGCCCAGTTCAACACCGAGGCCGGTCAGCAGGCCCTGGATTTCATCATGGAAATGTACAACAACGACTATGCCCGTCTGGTGGGTGAGGACAACTACTTCTCCGGACCCTTCAGCAACCAGCTGATCCCCGCTTACGTGGGTTCTTCCACCGGTGTTTCCTACATCACCCATGAAGGCTGGGAACTGGGTGTGGCACCTCTGCCCGGCAACACCGAAAAGGCTGCCAACACCGCCGGCACCAACATCGTCATGTTCTCCAAGGACGAAAACCAGCAGAAGGCTGCCTGGGAATACCTGAAATTCCTGACCAGCACCGATGCCACCGTGAAATGGGCCATGGACACCGGCTACCTGCCTGTGCGCACCTCCGCCTATGAGTCCGAGACCTACCAGGAATTCATGGCCGGCGACGCCACCGCCACCGCTTCCTACGCCCAGACCGACGCCTTCTTCTCCTCTCCCGCCTTTGACGGCAGCTACGACATCCAGAACGCCGTCAACGCCAAGCTGGAAGAGCTGATCCTGAACAAGGCGGACAGCACCACCGCCATGCAGGAACTGGTGGACGCCGTCAACGGTGCACTGTAAAACAAACTGAAACATCCGATGGAAAAGCGGGGGAGCGCAGCCGCGGGGCGGCCTGCCTCTCCTCTTTTCCTTCACCGAACAATGAGGGGTGCACAATGACAAAAATCACGTTTTATAAGGGGCTGCGGGTGATCGGCGGCACATTTTTGTCGGTGGAGACCGACCGGGCCGTCTGCATGTTCGACTTCGGCTTCACCGTCAGCGACCGGGCGGACGAGTCCATCCGCCTGCGCCCGGACCACATCCCCCAGGACTATGTCCGGGCGGGGATGCTGCCCGCGGCCGACGGCATCTATGAACCCCAGGCGGCCGCCGACCTGGGACTGGTGCCTTACGGCGAGACAGAAAAGCCCCATTTCTTCCTGATTTCCCACATGCACATCGACCACATGGGCGGGCTGGATATGCTGGACCCCCGCATCCCGGTGTACATGACCGAGGAATCTGAAACCCTCTACCGCCGTCTGGCGGCGCAGAGCGACCTGACCTTCCGGGAACATCCCTCCTGCATCGGCGTGCCCGGCGGGCAGTCCTTCTCGGTGGAAGACATCACCGTGCAGGTCCTGCTCATCGACCATGACTGCGTGGGGGCCTGCGGCTTCCTCATCCGCACCCCCGACGGCCCCATCTGCTATACGGGGGATTACCGCTTCCACGGCTACCACCCCGACCGCACCGCCGCCTTCGGCGAAGCCTGCCGGGGGGCAGATGTGCTCATCACCGAGGGGGTCACCGTCAGCTTCGGGGATGTGGATATGCTGTCCCTGACCGCCCCCGACCCCCATGATCGCACCGAGGCCGACCTGCTGGAAGAGACCGCCGCCTTCTGCGCCGAAGCGCCGGGGCTGGTGGTCGTCAACCCCTACAACCGCAATGTGGAGCGCATCCACAACCTCACCGAACGGCTGGCCCGGCAGAACCGCCGCCTGGTCCTGGATGCGGTGCAGGCCGATTACCTGGCCGCCTTCTACCCCCAGGACCCCATGTGCGTGTATGCCGAAACGTGTGCGGCCACGCCGTGCCCGAAAGGGCGGTGCTCATCGGCCGGGACGAGCTGCTGCGCCGTCCCGGGGCCTATGTGCTGCAGCTGGATTACCGGGATTTCTACGAGCTGTTTGACCTGAAGCCGGTGGTCAGCGGGTATCTGCATATGGACGGCGCGCCCCTGGGGGCCTATGATCCGTCCTACGGCAAGATGCTGCTGCAGCTGGAAGCCATGGGCATCCCCTTCCGGTCCATGGGCCTGGGCGGCCATGCCCGGCCCTACTACCTCAAGCAGATGGTGGATCTCATCGCCCCTAAGGTGCTGGTGCCGCTGCACAGCCAGCGCCCTGAGCAGGTGGCCTCCCGGTGTGCGGGACGGCGCATCCTGCCGGAGGAAGGCCAGACCCTGATCCTGGAGAAGGGAGAGGTGAAAGCATGAAGATCCTGGTAGCAAACGATGACGGCATCCGCTCCCCCGGGCTGGAACACCTGGTGCGGATGGCCAGGAACCTGGGCGAAGTCTGGGTGGTGGCGCCTTCTGGCCAGTGCAGCGCCATGTCTCAGCGGATCTCGGTGTTCGGCACCCTGGACCTGCAGCCGGTGCCGGATTACCCGGTGGAAGGGGTCCGGGCCTGGACGGTGAGCGGTTCCCCGGCGGACTGCGTCAAGGTGGCCCTGGCCTGTGTCATGCCCGAAAAGCCGGACCTGGTCTTTTCGGGCATCAACCAGGGGTACAATGTGGGCACCGACATTCTGTATTCCGGCACCATCGGGGTGACTATGGAAGCCCTGGCCAACGGTATCCCGGCCATGGCCTTCTCCACCGAAAACGGGGAGGACCTGCGGGTGGCGGACGCCTGGATGCTGCCCCTGGTGCGGGAACTGCTGGAACAGCCCATCCACCCCTGGGAGGTGTGGAACCTGAACTTCCCCTCCTGCGACCCCGACTGCCTGCGGGGGGTGCTGTACGACCGGTTCCCTTCGGCCATGCAGTTTTATCATAACCGCTACACCCCCGAACCCTTGCCCGGGGGCAGCAGCCGCCTAACCCTGTGGAGCGACCGCTGCGCCGAAGCGGAACCCGGCAGCGATATGCAGGCGGTGTTTGACGGTTATATCTCGGTGGGGCGCGTCCGCTGCGCCCTGTTGCAGCAAAACAACCAAGCCTGAATCAAAAAAAGCCCGTCCTGTAGTTTCGCAGCGAGGCATACTGTTTCCCGTTCCCGTACCAAATAAAAAACAACGCGTTTCTTTGTGCAATTTGCTGGGGGATATATAAGAAAAAGGCCTCCCCCATAAGGAGGAACCGGTGAAACGGGACGTTTATCTTGCATTTCCATTAAAATGGGCGGAACAGCGACAGTAGATTTGTCACAGTTCTTCAAAAAAGAACTTGACGATATTGAGCTGACGCGCGGAAGGATTTGTTCCATTGACTGCAAATTCTTGTGGAAATGGCGATAATTCGTTTGCTTTTTGGCTTGTGGAGCTTAGTTGTCCGAAAAATAGTCGGCTATAGTCCAGTTGGACGTAGTAGTCTGGTCGGAGAACTGTGACAGACAGGAAAATAGCATGATACAGCGCCGGAAATTGTGTAGTGTGCACAACTTCCGGCGCTGGTTGTGGTGGTTATAAAAGAATGTGGGAGCGTGAAAACGATAAACAGAACTGGCGGGGAAGAAGGAGTGGTCAGATGGTGGTCAGAAGAAAATCATATTTCTTCCGGAAAAATGGGATACGGTAAAACAACAACTTTCCCCTGTAGGTCATAGACCTGCAGGGACCCGATTCAGCCAGCCCCTTGCAGTTTCAGGACTCCCACTTCCAGTCGAGGATCTCGGGCAGGTCCTGGCCCACTTCGTGGATGTAGTTCTTGTGCGCCACCAGTTTGTCGTTCATCTGCTGGATGAGGTAGGCGCCGCGGTTGCCCAGCTGGGGCAGGTGCTGCACCACATCCTTGACCAGGTGGAAGCGGTCGATCTCGTTCTGCACGCGCATATCAAAGGGCGTGGTGATGGTGCCTTCCTCCTGGTAGCCGTGGACGCTCAGGTTGCGGTTGGCACGGTCGTAGGTCAACTCATGGATGAGGGTGGGATAGCCGTGGAAGGCGAAGATGATGGGCTTGTCCTTGGTGAAGAGGGCATCGTAATCGGCGTCGGACAGGCCGTGGGGATGCTTGGTATTGGGTTCCAGCTTCATCAGGTCCACCACGTTGACCACCCGGATCTTCACCTCCGGCAGGGCCTTGCGCAAAATGGTGACGGCAGCCAGGGTTTCCAGGGTGGGGGTATCGCCGCAGCAGGCCATGACCACGTCGGGTTCCTCGCCCGCATCGTTGGAGGCCCAGTCCCAGATGCCTACGCCCTGGGTGCAGTGCTTGACGGCCTGCTCCATGGTGAGCCACTGGGGCCGGGGATGCTTGGAGGTGACCAGCACGTTCACATAGTCGCGGCTGCGGATGCAGTGGTCAAAGCAGGAGAGCAGGCAGTTGGCATCCGGCGGCAGGTAGAGGCGCACCACATCGGCCTTTTTGTTGGCGATGTGATCCAGGAAGCCGGGGTCCTGATGGGTGAAGCCGTTGTGGTCCTGCTGCCAGACGTTGGAGGACAGAATCAGGTTCAGCGAGGCAATGCTCTGACGCCAGGGCAGCTGGTTGCAGACCTTGAGCCATTTGGCGTGCTGGGCCACCATGGAGTCCACCACGCGGATGAAGCTCTCGTAGGAGGCAAAGAAGCCGTGGCGGCCGGTGAGCAGGTAGCCTTCCAGCCAGCCTTCGCACAGGTGCTCGGACAGCATGGAGTCCATGATGCGGCCATCCTGGGCCAGGAACTCGTCCCCTTCCACGGTGGTGGAGTTCCAGTCGCGGTTGGTAGCCTCGAAGCACTTATACAGACGGTTGGACATAGTCTCGTCCGGTCCGAAGATGCGGAAGTTTTTTGGCGTCGGCGTTGAGCTTGAACAGGTCGCGGATGTAGCCGCCCAGTTCGATCATATCCTGTTTTTCCACGCTGCCGGGGGGCGGGCAGGCCGACGGCGTAATCCTTGAAATCGGGGGTGCGCAGATCCCGCAGCAGCTTGCCGCCGTTGGCGTGGGGGTTGGCCGCAATGCGGCGGTCGCCGGTGGGGGCCAGTTCCTGCAGTTCGGGGATCAGGGAGCCGTTTTCGTCAAACAGCTCCTCGGGATGGTAGCTGCGCAGCCATTCCTCGATCTGTTTCAGGTGTTCTTCCTGATGGGGGTGCCCAGGGTGATATCAATGGGCACCTGATGGCGCGGAAGGTGCCCTCGATGGGCTTGCCGTCCACCACCTTGGGGCCGATCCATCCCTTGGGGGTACGCAGCACGATCATGGGCCACTGGATATGGGCCCATCTCTTCCCCGGCGCGGGCGCGGCGCTGGATGTCGTGGATCTCCTCAATGACGGTATCCAGGGTTTCGGCCATCTTGGCGTGCATGGTCATGGGGTCGTCGCCCTCGACAAAGTAGGGCTTCCAGGAGCAGCCCAGGAAGAAATGTTCCATCTCCTCGTGGGTCATGCGGCCGAACACTGTGGGGTTGGAGATCTTGTAGCCGTTCAGGTGCAGAATGGGCAGCACGGCGCCGTCGCCCTTGGGGTTCAGGAACTTGTTGGACTGCCAGCTGGTGGCCAGGGGGCCGGTCTCGGCTTCGCCGTCGCCCACCGTCACAGCGCAGATGAGGTCGGGGTTATCGAACACAGCGCCGAAGGCATGGGCAATGGAATAGCCCAGCTCGCCGCCCTCGTTGATGGAGCCCGGAGTTTCGGGCGCCACATGGCTGGAGATGCCGCCGGGGAAGCTGAACTGCTTGAACAGCCGTTTCATGCCTTCCTCGTCCCGGCTGATGTTGGGGTACACCTCGCTGTAGGTGCCGTCCAGGTAGGCGTTGGCCACAAAGAAGTTGCCGCCATGGCCCGGGCCGGAGATGAGGATCATATCCTGATCGTACTTCTTGATGACACGGTTCAGGTGCACATACACGAAGTTCTGGCCGGGCACGGTGCCCCAGTGGCCCACGATCTTCTTTTTCACGTCGTCCCGGGTCAGGGGACGGCGCAGCAGGGGGTTATCCAGCAGATAGAGCTGGCCCGCCGCCAGATAGTTGGATGCCCGCCAGTAGGCGTCGATCTTTTGCAGGTCGGTGGTGTTCATATTCTTCTGTCCTTCCTTATCGTAATGGTACAGGCGTCAATGGTACAGGGTGCGGCGCACGGCGTCCTGCCAGCCCCCGTATAGCGCACGGCGTTCCGCTTCTTCCATGCGGGGCTGGTAACGGGTATAGGCCGGGCGGCCGAAGTCCTTGCAGGCGCAGAGTCCCGCCCCCTGGGCCGCCGCACGAGCTGCCCCCAGGGCCGAAAGTTCCTGCACCGCAGGCACGGCCAGGGGCAGGCAGGCCAGGTCGCTCTGGCGCTGCATCAGGTAACGGTTGGCCGTGGGGCCGCCGTCCACCCGCAGTTCCGCCAGGGGCAGGGCGGCATCCCGGCCCATACATTCCAGCAGATCGGTGATCTGGCTAGGCGATGGAATCCAGGCAGGCGCGGACGATCTCGGCTTTGCCGGTGGTGCGGGTGATACCGGTGAGCAGGCCGGTGGCCTCACTGTCCCAGTAGGGGGCGCCCAGCCCGGTGAAGGCCGGCACAAAGTAGGTGCGGTCCCCCCGGGTGAGCCTGCCGGGCCAGCTGCTCGCTCTCGGCGTCGGTCCGCAGCAGGCCC
>ENA-OQBL01000589-OQBL01000589.1-human-gut-metagenome-genome-assembly--contig:-NODE-589-length-18366-cov-3.955261_pt1 | contig 18366 bp, 19 predicted proteins | sample MGYA00242747_ERZ504553 | MGnify/ENA primary metagenome ERZ504553 (study PRJEB26092, sample SAMD00036240) | human gut metagenome | host: Homo sapiens | study: EMG produced TPA metagenomics assembly of...
CTTTACCCAGATAGCCGATGACTTGTTTTTCTTCGAGACCTTTCATGTGAGCGGTATGCCGGTCACTATACTGGTGGATAAGAAAGGTATTATCCGCCATATAGAACAAGGTACTGGAACTGCGAAACTTCGGTATATACAGGATAAGTTGCAGGAAAACTTTGTCAGCGGAATAAATTCTTTCTTGATGAATAGGGATAAGGATTTCAGAGGATTTCTTTTGCTCTTTCACAGATTATCATACCTTTGCGAATATAAATCTAAGGAAGGGGAAGGTTTATGATAAAACATCCTTTTTTTAATATTGGGACTGCTTGCTGCGCTCACTTTTGCCGAGCCGGTTCTGGCTTGTACATCTGCCGTCGTTTCCGGAAAGGTTACTCTTGACGGCCGTCCGTTGCTATGGAAAAACCGTGATACGGACTATCTGCGAAATCATGTAGCTTATGTGAAAGGTGAGAAGTATGACTTCATTGCCGATGTGAATAGTGACAATTTCCCTGATTTGAAGGAGGCATGGGTCGGTACCAATTCCGCCGGCTTTGCCTTGATGAACACCCAATCCTACAATCTGGTGGAAGTGAAAGATGGGGAAGAACGGGGTGCCGCCAACGGGAGGATTATCTACCGTGCTTTGGAGGTTTGTGCCACGGTGGAGGACTTCTGCCATTTTCTTGATACCATCACCAAGCCCAGCCTGATAGAAGCCAATTTTGGCGTGATTGATGCCAAAGGCGGTGCCGCCATGTTTGAGGTGGATTACTATAAATATACGATGTATGATGCCAATGATCCGAAAGATGCTCCTTACGGTTACATTGCCCGTACGAACGTTTTCTTTTGCCGGTGAGGTGAACCGGGGAGCGGGTTATGTACGCTATATGGAGGCAGACCGGGTATTGATGAAGGCTTCTGCAACGGGTGGGTGACACCTCAGGGTATCTTCAATGACCTTTCACGTTCGTTCCGCAATTGCATGCTCGATATTGATTTGAGGAGCGGGAAGTTTAATCGCCCGCAAGGTTCCGGTTGGTTTGTCGACCAGGATTTTATTCCCCGTAACAGCACTTCTTGTTCCATTGTGGTGCAGGGCGTAAAACCGGGTGAGAAGGCGGAACTTACTACGATGTGGACAATGCTGGGATATTCTCCTACGGGCATTGCCGTGCCACTTTGGGTGAAGGATGCGGATAAATTTCTGCCTTCGATGGTATGTTGGGACAAGGCGTGTGCTGCCGCTCCGCTCAGTGATTGGTCACTCCGGCTTTCCAATAATGTCTTCTGTTACAATCAGGGGATGGGAACCAATCGTTATCTGAATTGGGAAAAAAGCTGTACAATATGGAGAATAACGGCTATATGCAACAGCTTGTTCCGGTGGAGGCGGAGGTGTTTCGCCGTACATGCCCATTGTTGGACAGTTGGAGACAGCAAGGAAGCATTGATTCTCAAGAAATGCAGAAGCTTTATCAAGATGTGGAAGCACTTGTCCGAAAGGCTTATACGCCTTTGATGGAGCAATGACAGTATTCCAGTATTTCTCTTTCCTGCTCAGGGTGGAACCAGCGGATTTCCTCGTCCCGTTTGAACCAGGTCATTTGCTTACGGGAATAGATGCGTGAGTTCTGCTTTATCTTCTCAATGGCAAAGGGTAATGTCCATTCGCCGTCCAGGTACTTGAATATTTCTTTGTAGCCTACTGTATTTAGGGAATTTAGACTTTTATGCGGATAGACCATGTGCGCTTCTTCCACCAAACCCTCTTCCACCATTTGGTCCACCCGGCAGTTGATGCGTTCATAAAGCTCTTCCCGGTCACGCGTTAATCCTATTTTGATAATACGGAAGGGGCGTTCTTTCTTTTGTTGGGTGCGGAAGGAAGTGTAGGTCTTGCCCGTCATATAGCAGATTTCCAAAGCATGGACTACGCGTTTTGGGTTTTTCAAATCTACTATTTTGTAATATTCCGGGTCCAACAGCTTAAGTTCCGCACAAAGTCTTTCCAGACCTTCTGTTTCGTATTTGTACAGCATGAGTTGGCGTGTATCGGCATCTACGGTCGGAATGTCGTCAATGCCTTTACAGACTGCATCTACATACATCATTGAGCCTCCGGTCAGCAGTATGGTGTTATGCTTTGTAAACAAGTCTTCCAGCAGCTTCATTACTTCCGCTTCGTATTGGGCGGCACTGTAATAGTCTGTCAGCTTCAGGGTACCGACGAAGTGATGCTGTACCCGTTGCAGCTGCTCCGGTGTAGGGGCAGCCGTGCCTATCTTTAAATCTGCATAGAGTTGTCTCGAATCGGCCGAGACGATACAAGTATGGAAATGTTCTGCCAATCGGAGGCTTAATTCTGTTTTGCCTACTCCGGTGGGGCCGATAAGTACGATTAGGGTGTGCATGCGGGTATAAAATTTAGGCGCGAACCATAACAATCCGCGCCTTTCTGAAGGGGAATAATGTCTGTTTAATATTTCTCTTCTTCGAAGGAGTTCCCGGCTTCGTCCAAACCGCCGAAACCCTCTTTGTCGAAATCTTCCATATCGAAGTCTTGGTCGCCGTAAAAGTTTTCGTCCAAGTCCAGGGAACCGCCGGCAGCTGCCATTTCTTCAAAGTCAACGGTCTGCTTGGGAGCTTCACCCGCTTTCTTGGTGCATTTGGCGCCTTTCATTTCTTTTCCGGTAATGATTTCAGAAAGCTCGATGAAGAAGCAGCGTTCAGTCATATAATCGAATACATAGAGAAGTTTCTGCTTCTCGTCTTCAACCAGTTCGCTCAGCTGGGTCTCTTTCATCACCCAACTGTCCATTTCCGGATTGTCGTCCATTTCTTCCAGCGTAATTTCCTTTTCTTTTTCCCAGTCATCATCGCAAATGAAGAAAGAAGTCATCTGGTCGTTGGTGTAGCCTGCCGACTTTAGAATCGCCTCATGGAAGTCATAAAAGGTAGCTTCCGGGTCTATCTGTATTTCTCTGACAAAATCGTCCACCTCATCAGAGATGATTGTAAATCTGTAGATCATGATGATTTATAATTTATGATTTCTGACTTCTGATTTTGTGTAAATCATACGTTTTTCATTTTCCTGCGGGGATAATGCCGCGGGCTGATTCACGTATAAAGTTTACGATATAGCTTATTTCCGGTGTCATTTCCATTTCATCCTCGATTTTCTTCAAGGCATCCGTATTGTTCAGGCCGCCTTGATAGATGATGCGATAGGCATCATGGATTTTCTCGATGGTCTCGTTGGAGAAGCCGCGTCGGCGTAACCCTACCACATTGATTCCCGCATAGCAGATAGGCTCGCGTCCGGCAATGATGTACGGCGGGATGTCCTTGCTGAAACGGCAGCCGCCCTGTATCATGCCGTAACCACCTACATGGCAGAATTGGTGCATCAGTACATTGGCGCTGATGATGGAATAATCGTCGATGACAATTTCACCCGCCATTTTTGTAGAGTTGCCAATGATACAGCCGTTGCCTATTAGGGCATCATGCGCCACGTGTACACTTTCCATCAAGAGATTGTTGTTGCCGACAATGGTTCTGCCTTTGGCAGCTGTACCGCGGTTGACAGTTACGTTTTCACGTATGATATTGTTGTCTCCGATTTCAGCAGTGCTTTCCTCCCCTCTGAACTTTAAATCCTGGGGAATGGCACCGATAACGGCTCCCGGGAAAATGGTGTTTCCATTGCCGATGCGTGCACCGTACAGAATGTTGGCGTTTGCCATAATCTTGTTGTTATCACCGATTACCACATTCTTGTCAATGAAAACAAAAGGAGCAATTTCTACGTTTTCCCCGATTTTAGCTTCGGGATGAATATACGCTAAGGGACTTATCATATTATTTACGATTTAGCTATTTACAATTTACGATTGAGATTACTTGCGATTTACTGTATATACGATTTTTACCCGAAGGTGATAATTCTTATGGGTAATATGAATCGTAAATCGTAAATCTTCTAATCGTAAATCTATTTATTTGTTCTTAACTATTTGTGCCATAAACTCTGCTTCGCAGACCACCTTTTCGCCTACGAACACATAACCTTTCATGGTGGAGATGCCGCGGCGTATGGGGGCCATCAGCTCTACACGGAAGATGAGCGTGTCTCCCGGTACCACTTTCTGGCGGAATTTCACACCGTCAATCTTCATGAAGTAGGTGGAGTAACGTTCCGGTTCATCCACCGAATTCAGTACAAGCAAACCTCCCGTCTGTGCCATTGCCTCTATCTGCAATACACCGGGCATTACGGGTTCCTGCGGGAAGTGTCCCTGGAAGAAAGGTTCGTTGGAAGTTACGTTCTTGACACCTACAATGTAGTTGGCACCTATTTCTATGACTTTGTCCACCAATTGCATCGGGTAACGGTGAGGCAGAAGTTCGCGGATGCGGTTTACATCCATAATCGGTTCGCGGTTGCAGTCGTAGGTAGGAGCCTGTATTTCGTGCAGGCGGATTTCCTTGCGCATCTGGCGAGCGAACTTATTGTTGATGGTGTGTCCCGGGCGGGTAGCGATGATACGGCCCTTGATGGGCTTGCCTATCAAAGCCAGGTCACCGATGACGTCGAGCAACTTGTGGCGGGCGCATTCATTGGGCCACACCAAAGGTTTGTGGTTGATATATCCCAATTGTTTGGCGTCCATGTGAGGAACACCCATCACATCGGCCAGCTTGTCATAGTTCTCCTGGGACATTTCGCGTTCGTAAATAACAATCGCATTGTCAAGGTCGCCGCCCTTGATAAGACCGGCTTGCAGCAACGGCTCAATTTCGCGTACAAACACGAAAGTACGGCTTGCGGCGATTTCATCCTTGAACTTCGTCATGTCTTCCAGCGTTGCAAACTGGTTGGGGAGGATGTTGGAGTCGTATGATACCAATACATTCAAGCTGAAGTTCTCGTCCGGCAATACGATGATGGAAGAGCCGGTTGTTTCGTCACGGAATTCAATTTTGGACTTGATGATATAGAAATCTTTTACGGCATTTTGTTCTACAGTGCCTACGCGCTCTATTTCGTTGACATAATATTGGGCGCTTCCGTCCAGAATGGGAAATTCCGGTCCGTTTACCTGTATCAGGCAGTTATCGATACCCAATGCATAGAGGGCTGCCATACCATGCTCCACTGTGCTCACCTTTACTCCGTTTTTGGAGATTACAGTTCCACGGGTAGTTTCGGATACGTTGTCTGCAACGGCATCGAAGGTTGGCTGTCCTTCCAGGTCGATACGTTGGATTTTGTATCCATGGTTATCCGGAGCAGGATTGAAAGTAACGGTTAGGTCAAGTCCCGTATGAAGACCTTTTCCACTAAGCGAAAAGCTATCTTTCAGAGTCTTTTGTTTTAACATTGGTTACTTATTTAATTGTTGTTTAAGTTCATTCAATTCTTTGCGGAGCTGGCGTAGCTCCACTTGCATTTCCGGCAAACTTCTTTGTACGATGGATGCCTTGAAATATTGTTTCAGCTCCATAGGAGGGGTGCCGATAAGCTGGCTGCCGTCTTTTATGCTACTGGGAACACCAGACTGTGCGCCAAGGTTTACTTTATTGCCAATATGAATATGGCCTGCAATGCCTACCTGACCGCCGAACATGCACCATTCTCCTATCTTGGTAGAACCTGCTATACCTACTTGCGCCGCCATTACGGTGTGGGAGCCTATTTCATCGTTGTGTGCCACCTGGATTAAATTATCCAGTTTCACGCCGCTATGTACGATGGTAGCTCCCATAGTAGCACGGTCCACACACGTGTTGGCACCGATTTCCACATGGTCTTCCAGAATGGTAATGCCTATTTGCGGGATTTTTTCATAACCCTCGGAAGTGGGGGCGAAGCCGAAACCGTCTGCACCGATAACGCAACCGGAGTGCAGGATACAGTGGTTTCCTACCCGGCAATCGTGGTAGATGGTTGAATTGGCGTAAATAATACAGTCATTGCCTACTTTGGCACCGCTGCCAATCGTGACGTGCGGATGAATGACCGTATTGTCTCCCACCTCTGCATGCTCGTCAATGCAGGCAAAAGGCGCAATGTAAACATCCTTGCCAATTTTAGCTGTTTCGGCAACAAATGCCAGAGAGTCAATTCCCACTCGCTTTGGTTTACTTTGCTCATAAAGATTTAGCAATTTAGCAAGACTTTCATACGCATTGTCCACTTTAATCAAGGTAGCTTTCACTTCTTGTTCCGGAACAAAGTCCTTATTTACCAGAACAATGCTTGATTGGGTTTTCGTATATGTAGGGGGTATATTTGGGGTTGGATAGGAAGGAGATGGCTCCCGGTATTCCCCTCTTCGATTTTTCGCAAAGGTGTGAACGGTAGCATTCTCGTCTCCAACAATTTCTCCTTGGATAAATGTTGCAATTTGTTTAGCAGAGAACTCCATGTCTTATTCTTGTTAGATGGTTTCAAAACGCAAATAACGGACTTTTTTTTTGATATTTCCTTGTCCTGAGGTGAATATTTTATACTTATCTATGCAAACGTTGGTAGCATAAGTAGTATTTTTTTACTTTCTTGGACAGAAGAGAGATATTGAGCATATCCGATGCTTCGGCAATATTCTTGATGCTGCCGTCGTTGTAGAGGATGTCAATACTGTCATCTGCCTCGTCGTACATATTCTTCTCGATGCTGGGGGTAGAGATGAAATATCTCGCTTCGGAGAGAGGGATGTTCAGTTGTTCACTGATTTGCAAAGTTAGTGCATTTTTTCCGTTCCTCACTAATAGGTTCGGTAGAAATCTCAACTTTGAAGATGTTTCGGTTAATCATGCCGGCGCTCAAGGTGGACAAAACCTTGTCCGAATGGCGGCTCCATACCTTGAGGGCAGTCCAGATGTCATTATCGTCCAACTGAATGAAATTCTCCAAACATTCGGGATTGTTGTAGAATGCCTCCCGGCTGATGTCGTTGTATAGAAAGAATTTCAAGGCGGGTGAGGCAAAGAGGTCTATGCCGCGGCTTGCCAGTTCCTTGGCGCGGAGCAGGGCGCTAATCAGCATTTTCTCGTAGGCAACGGAGGTCTTATGCAGGTAGACCTGCCAGTACATCAGGCGGCGGGCGGTGAGGAAGTTCTCAATAGAATAGATGCCTTTGGACTCTACTACCAGGTGGTCATCCTTTACATCCAGCATCTTGATGATGCGGGCGGAGCCAATGTTGCCTTCGGTCACTCCGGTATAGAAGCTGTCGCGGCGCAGGTAGTCCAGGCGGTCCATATCCAGTTGCCCGCTTACCAGTTGGTGCAGGAAGCGCTTGGGGTATTCATCCTTGAAAATTTGAATGGCGAGTGTCAACTGTCCGTTCATTTCCTTGTTGATACGTTCCATCAGCATCAAGGAGATGTCTTCGTGGGAGACGCCCTGCACGATAGTATTTTCCAGTACGTGGGAGAAGGGGCCGTGGCCGATGTCGTGCATCAGGATAGCGGCTTCCACAGCTTCGGCTTCGCTGTCGAAGATAAAGTTTCCTTTGGTGGCAAGTTGCTGGATGGCCTCACTCATCAGGTAGAAGGCTCCCAAAGAGTGTTGGAACCGTGTATGCTGCGCACCGGGATATACGACAGAGGACAACCCCAGTTGCTTGATACGGTTTAGACGTTGCAAAAGAGGATGTCGTACAACATCGTACAACAACCCCTTTGGTATGTTGATGAACCCGAAGACAGGGTCGTTGATAATCTTTCTTTCGAACATTAAGCGTTAGCCGTTAATCACTTTTTTCAACTCTTCCGCCATCTGTGCCTGCACTTCTTGGGCTGCTTTTCGGCTGGCGGCGGCGAAGTTCTCTGTCTTGTCCACGTAGATGATGCCACGGCTGGAGTTGACAATCAGGCCGCAAGTCTTGTTCATGCCATACTTGCAGACTTCTTCCAGGGAGCCGCCTTGTGCGCCTACGCCGGGAACCAATAGAAAGTGTTCGGGAACAATCTTGCGGATATCTTCGAAGGCGCGGCCTTGTGTGGCGCCTACTACGTACATCATCTGTTCGTCACTGGCCCACTCCTGGGATTTGCGGAGCACTTTTTGCGAAGAGGCGTTCGCCGTTGGTGTCTTCCGTCAGCTGGAAGTCGTGCGAGCCTTTGTTGCTGGTCAACGCAAGCAGGATTACCCATTTGCCTTCGTACGTAAGGAACGGGGTCACACTGTCTTCGGCCCATGTAGGGAGCTACGGTTACGGAATCTATATCCAGCTCTTCGAAGAAGGTGCGGGCATACATGGCAGAGGGTGTTCCCGATGTCACCGCGTTTGGCGTCGGCAATGATGAATTGGTCGGGATAGTTCTGCTTGATGTAATTTACGGTTTCTCGAAAGCTATCCAGCCTTTCACGCCCATACTCTCATAAAATGCCAGATTGGGCTTGTAGGCGATGCAGAGGTCGGCAGTAGCGTCGATGATAGCTTTGTTGAAAGCGAATATAGGGTCTTCCTCTTTCAGAAGATGTTCGGGTATTTTCTTGATGTCGGTGTCAAGACCTACGCAAAGAAATGACTTCTTGCGCTTGATGTTCTCGAATAATTGCTGTTTGTTCATATTATTTTTTAGTTACGGGCTACAAGCTACGAGCTACGAGAGATAGCGTGTGGGCTGGCAGCTGGTTGTTTTTTTAGTTATGAGTTACGAGCTACTTGTCACTTGTTTCTTGTAACTATCTTACAGCTCGCTCTCTTTCAGCCTTTCTGCATTTTCCGCCACAATCAGGTGGTCGATGCAGTCTTGGATGTCTCCGTCCATAAAGGCGGCGAGATTATAAATGGTGTAGTTGATGCGGTGGTCGGTGATGCGTCCTTGCGGATAGTTGTAGGTGCGTATCTTGGCAGAGCGGTCGCCAGTACTGACCATCGTCTTACGCTTGGAGGCGATATCGTCGATGTACTTCTGGTGTTCCTTGTCGTAGATGAAGGTACGTAGGCGCGAGAGGGCGCGTTCCTTGTTCTTGGGCTGGTCGCGCGTCTCGGTACATTCGATGAGGATTTCTTCGACTATGCCTGTGTTGGGATTCTTCCAGTTGTAGCGCAGGCGCACGCCGGATTCCACCTTGTTCACGTTCTGACCGCCGGCACCACCGCTTCGGAAGGTGTCCCACTTGATTTCACCTTCGTTGATAACTACGTCGAACTCTTCGGCTTCGGGAAGCACGGCTACACTGGCGGCTGAGGTGTGTACCCGTCCTTGCGTTTCTGTGGCCGGTACGCGCTGCACGCGGTGCACGCCCGATTCATATTTCAGTGTGCCGTATACATTGTCGCCCGTCACGGAGCAGACAATTTCCTTGAAACCGCCGGCTGCACCTTCGTTGGCGCTGGATATCTCCATTTTCCATCCCTTGGATTCGCAATACTTGGTGTACATGCGGAAGAGGCCGCCGGCAAAGATTGCCGCTTCGTCACCACCCGTGCCGCCACGAATTTCGAGGATGGCATTACGGCCATCCTGCGGGTCGGCGGGGACGAGCAGCAGCTTTATCTGCTCTTCCAGTTCCGGTTGGCGGGCTTGGCAGGCATCCAGCTCTTCGCGTGCCATTTCCCGCATCTCCTGGTCTGTTTCGTTGGCGATAATTTCTTTGGCTTCTTCTATGCCGCCCAGTACTTGCATGTACTCTTTGCGGGCATTCATCAGGTCGCCCAGTTCTTTATATTCTTTGGTGAGCTTGACGTAACGCTTCTGGTCCGCAATCACTGCCGGTCTGTAATCAAGGTCGACACTTCTTCGAAGCGGGCGACAAGCCCTTCCAGCTTTTCGAGTATGGTATTGTTGTCTGCCATATATTTAATACTTGAACTCTCCGAATTCGCTCTTGATAATCAGTTCTTTCTTGTCGCTTTCTTCCACGCGGCCTACAATCTGTGCATCGATGTTGAAACTCTTCGAAATAGCAATCACCTCTTCTGCATGTTCGGGAGAGAGGTACACTTCCAGGCGATGCCCCATATTGAACACCTTGTACATTTCACTCCAGTCCGTATCGCTCTGCTCCTTGATGGTCTTGAACAACGGTGGAACGGGGAAGAGATTGTCTTTGATGACACGGCAGTTGTCTCCCACAAAGTGCAGTACCTTGGTTTGTGCGCCGCCCGAGCAGTGTACCATACCGTGGATTTGGGGACGGAGCGCATCGAGCAGTTTCTTTACTACCGGTGCGTAGGTGCGGGTAGGGGAAAGTACCAGCTTTCCTGCATCCAGCGGACTGTCTTCGACACTGTCTGTCAGTTTTAGCTTGCCACTGTATACCAGTTCTTCGGGTACAGCCTTGTCATAGCTTTCAGGGTATTTCTCTGCCAGGTATTTGGAGAATACATCGTGGCGTGCGCTGGTCAGTCCGTTACTGCCCATACCGCCATTGTATTCTTTCTCATAAGTAGCCTTTCCGTAAGATGCCAGACCAACAATCACATCGCCCGGACGGATATTGGCATTGTCTATAACATCTGAGCGCTTCATGCGGCAGGTCACTGTCGAGTCTACGATAATGGTACGTACAAGGTCGCCCACGTCGGCTGTTTCGCCACCGGTGGCATAAACGCCTACACCCATCTCGCGGAGTTCGGCAAGCAGTTCGTCCGTACCGTTGATGATGGCTGAAATTACTTCGCCGGGGATGAGAAGTTTATTACGTCCGATGGTAGAGGATACCAGAATGTTGTCTACCGCACCCACACAAAGCAGGTCGTCGATGTTCATAATCAGTGCATCTTGTGCAATGCCTTTCCACACACCCAGGTCGCCGGTTTCCTTCCAGTACATATAGGCAAGACTGGATTTGGTGCCTGCTCCATCGGCATGCATAATGTTGCAATACTCCGGGTTACCGCCCAAAATGTCGGGGATAATTTTGCAGAAAGCCTGCGGGAAAATACCTTTGTCGATGTTCTTGATGGCGTTGTGCACATCTTCCTTAGATGCGCTGACGCCTCGCATCATGTATCGTTGATTACTCATGAGATAATAGGTTTGTTCAATTGAATGTGCAAAGATACATCTAATCTTCTACAACACAAAGCGAGGCACAAAGTTTCTCGCCTTTGTGCCTCGCTATAGAGTTGTGTATTTATCAGAATTGTACCTGGGGAGCTTGTTCCGCTCCTTCTGCCGCTTCGAAATAAGCTCGTTTCTCAAAACCGAAGAGACCGGCAAGGATATTTTTGGGGAAACGGCGAATGGCTGTATTGAAGTTCTTGGCTGCATTGTTGAAGTTGGTCCGTGCTACGTTGATACGGTTTTCCGTACCTTCCAGCTGTGCCTGCAGTTCCAAGAAATTCTGATTTGCTTTCAAGTCCGGATAGTTTTCTGTGATGGCAAGCAATTTACCGAGGGCAGAAGTCACCGCACCTTGTGCTTTCTGATATTCAGCCAGCTTTTCCGGAGTAAGGTCTGCAGCATCCACTTTGATTTGAGTGGCTTTGCTGCGGGCTTCTACTACACCTTCCAGTGTTTCCTTCTCGTGCGTGGCATATCCTTTCACGGTATTCACCAAGTTCGGAATCAGGTCGGCACGGCGTTGGTATTGGGTTTCTACGTTCGACCATTGTCCGCTGACATTTTCGTCCATGGTTACGAGTCCGTTATAGCCGGTTACACCCCAAATGGCGAGAAGAGCTATAACAACGATAATGATAATGGTTGATTTCTTCATACTTTTCATTTTTAGGCCTCACCTCCGATTCCTCTCCGATAGAGAGAGGGGAGGAGGGGAAGGCAGTTATTAATCATTTAATTATATTCTATGTAAACGTTTTATTTTCTTCCAGTATCCTCGAAGGTGTGTCAAAACGGTTGATGGCGCACAGATGACACATACTCGGCGTTAGAACCGGGAACCGGCTCCACCGCCACCTCCCATACCGCCTCCGAAGCTACCACCGCTGAAGCCTCCTCCGCCACTTCCGCCGAAGAGACCTCCACCACCGAAGATGACCGGACCACCTCCGCCTCCTCCCCGGTAGTTTTCATCGTATGACTGCTGGCGGCGCACTACTTTATGTCCGCAATTGCGGCAGGTGTAGGTCACATCTTCCCGTTTTTCACTCCATTGCGGCGTGAGATGAGTATGCTGCTGCTACGTTGCAATTTATGTTGTCCGCAGTTGGGGCATTTGTTGGCAGCGCGTTGGGCAAGGATGCCTATAATAGATGCCACTGCGAGGAAACCGATAAGTCCCAGTAGGATACCTCCTACGGAGAGGTCATCCTCCTCTTCCGTGTCATTCACCATAGTGCCGTCAAGACGTGAACAGACCGCCTTTACACCCGCGACCATTCCGGCATCCCAATTACCGTCTTTTAGATAGGGAATCATATATTTGGTCTGTATGCGTTTGCAGATGGCGTCAGGCAGGTCCCCTTCCAAACCGTATCCCGTATAAAACTGGATGCAGCGTTGATCGGTTACCAGCAGAATGACCAGACCGTTGTTTTTCTCTTTTTTCCCTACTCCCCATTCATTGAGCAGCCGGTGTGAGAAATCAAAACAGTCTTCTTGTCCGATGGAGGGAACAACGGCAACTACCGTTTCAATACCCGTCTGCTGCTCCAATGCGTAGAGCATGCGGTCTATGTCGGCACATGCCTCTTTGGATAAGATGTCGGCAGGGTTGCAGACATAACGCGTCTTGTCCTGAAGGTGTACTTTAGGAATGTTCTTAGTGGTGTAGACTTCTTGTGCCTGCAAGGATATGAACAAGCACAGGAAGAATGCTATGGAAATAAATCGTTTCATATTACCAATGTTTGTTGCGGCGAAGATAGGAAAAAGTCACGTCAATGTATGTATTTCCCTACGAATTTCTTTACATGCTCGGTGTATTCCTGCGGATAATCCTTGTAAGACATGGCATGTGTGGCACCGGGTACAATCCATAATTCTTTGGGTTCGGGCTTGGCTTCATAGAGGGGATAAACCATCCACGTCGGTACAAAGGTGTCGGCATCACCGTGGATGAAGAGCATCGGCAAAGTACATTTCTTTACTTGCTCCAGGGCAGAAGCTTCGCGGAAATCCCATCCGTACTCCTGCCGGCAAAGCCAGCTTGCAGTATGCAGTAGGGGGAAAGAGGGCAGTCCGAACTGTTCTTTCAACTCCCCGCGAAACTCATCCCATACGCTTGTGTAACCGCAGTCTTCCACAAAACACTTGATGAATGGCTGTTGGTATTGTCCGTGTTCCACTTCGCCGGATACCATCATGGTGGTGGCGGCTCCCATGGAGATGCCGTGTACTACCATCTTTGTACTGCGGGACGCTATGCTGTCCGTATGGCTGCGTCCGAAAAGCTCATCGGCGGTTTCGGTCCATTGCAACACGTCGAGCCGGTCTTTCCAGCCCATCTGTACATGGTTTCCTTCGCTCATCCCGTGTCCGTAAAGGTCGGGCAGCAGGATATTGAAGCCCATCTCCTTGCTGTACAAATAACCTATCATCAGCATGCGCACGGCGTTGTCCGTATATCCATGTACGATGACTGCCGTTTTGTCGGTAGGGCGGGCAGCGGCAACATAGAGCGCATGCAGCGTCTCTCCGCGGTCGTTCTCGATGTAGAAGTCCTTCAGTGCTCCTGCGGTCATCAGGCTATCCACCCAGGGGTGCAGTTCGGGGTAGCGCTCGTACATGAAATCGTAGGATGCGGCTATGTTGCGGCTGCGTGAAACGAGGTCGTCCGGTTTCAGGGAATAGCCCAGCATATAGTACCCTCCGCACAACAGTAGGGTGCAGAGGGCGGCCAGACTGAGAATTGAATATTTTATGGCTTTTTTCATTATTTATTCCAAATTTCCCATGCGGCAAAGGCCTGCAACAGCAACATCTCCAGTCCGTTCTTGGTGACGGCTCCTTGTGCCTGGCCTTTCTTCATGAAGAGGGTTTCGTTTGGATTATATAACAAATCGTAGAGCAAATGGTTGGGGGTCAGTAGCTCGTAAGGAATGTTGGGACAGAAGTCCACTTTGGGGTACATGCCTACGGGGGTACAGTTGACAATCACCGTGTACTCCTGCATGATTTCCGGTGTCAGCTCTTCGTAAGTGAGGTATTTGTCCTCTTTCTTGGTGCGCGATACGAAGGTACTTTTTATACCCAGGTTCTCCAGCCCGCGATATACGGCTTTCGATGCGCCGCCGGTGCCCAGAATCAGGGCTTTCTTGTGATGTGGTTGCAAAAGCGGTTCTATGGATTGTGTGAATCCTATGATGTCGGAATTGTAGCCAACCAGCTTTACCTTGCCTTTGGGAAGGCGGATAATCTTGATGACATTGACGGCGCCTATCTTGGCGGTGTCTTTGTCCAGTTCGTCCAGATAGGGGATGACTTGCTCCTTGTAGGGAATGGTCACATTCAGTCCACAGAGGTTAGGGTTTTCCTCTATAACTTCCATGAAATCCTCGATACGTGGAATTTCGAAGTTTACATATTCTGCATCAATGTTTTCTGCCGTGAATTTCTCATTGAAATATCCGATGGAAAAGGAATGTTTCAACGGGTAACCTATTAAACCGTATTTCTGCATAATGAGGGTGTGTTAAAGGGGAATTAATGATTATTTTCTGGCTGTATACAACGTACATATTCCGAAAGTGAGCCGCTTGAAGTGTACTTCACTGAAACCGGCCTTGCGGATAACTTCCTGCATCACTTCTCCTTGAGGGAAGGCACGGATGCTTTCCGGCAGATAAGTGTAGGCGCTGTTGTCTTTCGAAATACATTTACCGAGCAGGGGGATAACGACTTTGGAGTAAATGGTAAACAGTTGTTTCATCGGGAAGCGGTCCGGCGTGGAGAGTTCCAGTATGACAAGATGTCCGCCGGCCGTCAGTACGCGGCACATTTCGGACAGTCCTTTATCCAGCCCTTCGAAGTTGCGGATGCCGAACGCTACGGTTACAGCATCGAAACTCTCATCGGCAAACGAGAGAGAGGTGCAGTCCTCCCGGGCAAATGAAATCTTGTCCGAGAGGTGCGCCCGTTTTACTTTTTCGCGCCCCACATTCATCATGCCTTCCGAGATGTCGGTACCAATCAAAGCATCGGGTTGCAGTTCGCGGCATGCAAGGATGGCGAAATCACCGGTGCCGGTAGCTACGTCCATGATACGTCGGGGGTGGAAAGGAAGGAGGTATTTGATTGCCTTCCTGCGCCAGCTGCGGTCAATACCCATGGATAGGGTGTGATTCAGCTTGTCGTAGGCGGGAGCGATGTTGTCGAACATTTCTTCCACTTGTTCGCTCTTCTTACCGTCAGCGCCGTAGGGCTTGATGTGTTCTTGGGGGTAATCCATGATTTTTTATGTGCTAATGTGCTGATACGCCAATGTGCTAATTGGCTGCGCTATTATGCCGCAAGGTCATTAGCACATTGGCATATTATCACATTAAGTAATTAGTTACATTCTTTTCAATGCGTTCGGCAATGTTGTCGGTATCTTCCTTTACGAACTTCTCGCCAGTGATGTGTTCGTACAGTTCGATGTAACGTTCGCTGATTGAAGTAACGATTTCGTCTGTCATTTCCGGTACCTGCTGTCCTTCCTTACCCTGAAAACCGTTGTCCATCAGCCATTCGCGTACAAATTCCTTGGAAAGTTGTTTCTGCGGTTCGCCTTTGGCAAAACGTTCTTCGTAGCCTTCGGAGTAGAAATAACGGCTGGAGTCCGGGGTATGGATTTCGTCCATCAGATAAATCTTGCCGTCGTGCTTGCCGAATTCGTATTTGGTGTCTACCAGAATCAATCCGCGTTCCGCTGCAATCTCTGTACCGCGTTTGAAGAGAGCCATTGTGTATTTTTCCAATACGGCATATTCTTCGGGCGTGGCAAGTCCTTGTGCTAGGATTTCTTCTTTGGAGATGTCGGCATCGTGTTCGCCAATTTCGGCTTTGGTAGTCGGGGTGATGATGGGTTCGGGGAACTTCTGGTTCTCCTTCATTCCTTCGGGCAGTTTCACACCGCAGATTTCACGGACACCGCTTTTGTAAGCGCGCCATGCACTGCCGCAGAGGTAACCGCGTACAATCATTTCTACGGGGAATCCTTCACACATCACGCCTACCGTCACCATCGGGTCGGGAGTAGCCATTTTCCAGTTGGGGCAGATGTCGGTGGTGGCATCCAGAAACTTGGCTGCAATCTGGTTCAGCATTTGTCCCTTGAAAGGAATGCCTTTGGGCAATACTACGTCGAAGGCTGAGATACGGTCGGTAGCTACCATGACCAACTTCTCGCCATTGATGTTGTACACATCACGAACCTTCCCATGATAGACACTTTTCTGTCCGGGAAAGTTGAAATCTGTTTTTGTTAATGCTTTCATCTTTGTAATATTTACGATTTGAGAATTTACTGTTTCTGTTCAATCTTGCTATTGGCTTGTTCGGCCTTGCGTCTTTCGCGCTCCGCTTTCGCTTCTTTGTCAAACTTTTCGTAGGCCTCCACAATTTGGGTGACAAGCTTATGCCTTACGATGTCTTTCTTGTTCAGTTCCACGAAGCTGATGCCTTTCACTCCTTTCAGAATACGGAGTGCCTGCACCAGACCGGATGTCTGGGAGGAAGGCAAGTCAATCTGCGTCATGTCTCCCGTGACAATCATCTTGGTGTTCATTCCCATGCGGGTGAGGAACATTTTGATTTGCTGGGTGGTGGTGTTCTGCGCTTCGTCCAGAATGACGACGGCATCGTTCAGTGTGCGTCCGCGCATAAAGGCGAGGGGGGCAATCTGGATGATGTTCAGCTCCATGTACTCTTTCAGCTTGGCAGCAGGTATCATGTCCTGCAGGGCGTCATAGAGCGGTTGCAGATACGGGTCTATCTTGTCCTTCATGTCGCCGGGCAGGAAACCGAGCTTTTCTCCGGCTTCTACAGCGGGGCGGCTGAGGATGATTTTCTTGATTTCTTTGTTTTTCAGTGCCCGCACAGCAAGCGCGATGGCAGTATAAGTCTTTCCGGAACCGGCAGGACCGATGGCAAACAGCATGTCGTTCTTGGCAAAAGCCTCCACCAGTTTCAGCTGGTTCTCGCTGCGCGGGATAATCGGCTTTCCGGTTACGCTGAATACAATGACATTGCCCGATTTCTCTGCTTGCGGGGCATTGCCTTTGATGATGTCTATAATGACCTCTTCTTTCAAAGAGTTGTACTCGGCACAGTGTTTTTCCAGTTTGGTGATGTTCTCCTCGAATGCACACATTTCCTCCTCATCACCCAATACTTTGATGACATTGCCACGGGCGATGATACGAAGCTTGGGATACAGGGCTTTTATCAGTTGCATGTTGGCGTTGTTTACGCCGTAGAATATTACCGGATCAATATCTTCAAGAACAATCAGTTTTTCTATCATTGATATGCTTTAAAGTTCAATTCGTTCTTTTAGTGAAACGTTTTGCAAATGTAGTGAAACGTTTGGATACTTAAATGGTTCTATCGGGTATTTTTTTTGCAGAGGCTTCGGGTAGATTGCCGGCAATTGTTGCACGACGATGCCGTTTCCTTTTTTTGAGCATCCGATGCGTTGCCGGTTCAGCGTCTGCTCCTTCATGTTGAAGATGATATTGGGGTCGAAGTGCTGGCCGTTGACTCGTGTCTCAAAGTGGAGATGCTCGGTAGAGGCGCGTCCGGTACGTCCGGTCAGTGCGATGGGCTGTCCGGCTTTGACCGTGTCGCCACAATGTACAAGGTTTTTGAAGTTGTGGCTGTATATCGTTTCCAGTCCGAAGTCATGGCGTACGACAACGACATTGCCGTAGGCGCTGTAAGGCTTGGACATCCGTACTACGCCGTTGAAGGCACTCCGTATGGTGTCTTTGGCGCAGGTCTTGATGTCTATGCCGCTGTGGCGTCCCCGCCCCCGTCCGTAAGGGGAGATGACTTTTCCTCCGGGCAGAGGAAAGGAGTATTCCGTGTCCGGAATGTCCTCCAAAGGTAGCTCTATCAGTTCTCTTTGCGAAAACAGTCCTGGAGTGGCAACGCGGATATGGTTGGTTTCCATGGCGGAAAAGACCGCATTTTTTCCCTTGTGCCGTGGCACCAAGGGCTATGAGTAGGAGAGGGACAAGAACGCGTATTCTCATTTATTCAAAATATTGTATGGTCCCACCGGTAGAGGAAGCATATTTCTCCAACAGTCCCAATATCATTTCGGCTGCTTCTTTCAGGCCTTCCTGCCCGTTGTAGCCGTTGACAATGGCAAGGATATGGCGGGGTTTTCCAGTTTCATCTTGGTGCGTTCGTGGTCACTGGTCGGGGTACCGATACCGCCTATACGGTCGCGGTAGACGGGTAGCCCTTCTATGTTCAGCATGCCACGGCCTATACCCTCGAACGATTCCTCTGCAC
>ENA-OQBL01000590-OQBL01000590.1-human-gut-metagenome-genome-assembly--contig:-NODE-590-length-18360-cov-3.827072_pt1 | contig 18360 bp, 15 predicted proteins | sample MGYA00242747_ERZ504553 | MGnify/ENA primary metagenome ERZ504553 (study PRJEB26092, sample SAMD00036240) | human gut metagenome | host: Homo sapiens | study: EMG produced TPA metagenomics assembly of...
AGGACTGACCCTTGTTTTGAATGGAGACCGCAGGGCTGCCAATGGAGATGTGCGCTTTGAAATCTCGCAAGGGCAGTGGCAGGGATTGCCCAAGATGAGAAGCCGGGTGGTGGATGAGGCTGACAATGAAATCCGTGTCACATTGAGTTATCCGGATTCGGCCAAACACATGGCAGGCTTTAATCCGATGCTTTATCCGGATTTTGTTTTTGGCTATACCATTAAGGTCAAAGGCGAGAAGGATTATCTGGTATTGACCGTTGATTTAGACCAACCAGTGCCCGAGCGGTTTGCCGGCAAGTTGGGCTTTAATCTGGAATTGGTACCTTCCACTTTGCTGGGCAAGCCGTGGATTATGGACAACCGGACGGGAGTCTTTCCCCACCAGGCGATGGGGCCCACCATGAAACAGTCTTCCAATATGGAGTATATCGGAGATTTCAATCCTGACGGGAAAGCTGATTTGGACCAGTTGCTGTTGGATAGAAAGACTTATAACCCGATGATTGCCGATGATATCGTCTCTGCTCCTTTGGCCGCAGGGAAAAAGTTTGTACTCAATCCTCAGGATGATTTGGCAAAGATTACGATTGAAAGTGAGAAAGGAGACTTGTTGCTGTATGATGGAAGGATAAATCATAACAACGGTTGGTTTGTGCTCCGTTCGGAGTTCCCGGCAGGGACAAAGGAAGGTGCGGTGAAATGGATAATCCGTCCGACAGTCACTAAAGACTGGCGTTATGCACCGGTGGTGCAAGCCTCTCAAGTAGGTTACCATCCTGGACAGAAGAAAGTGGCTGTCATAGAGTTGGATAAACGGGATACAGACTTCAAGCAACCTGCCCTTTATCGCATTGCTGCCGATGGCAGGAAACTGGTAAAGCAGCAGGCTGCCAAGGATTGGGGAGATTTCCAACGCTACCACTATCTGCAGTTCGACTTCACGGAAGTGACGGAAGAAGGGCTCTATCAGGTAATGTACGGCGATGCTGCTTCTCCGGTGTTCCGCATTGCCAAAGATGTGTGGGACAAGGGTATCTGGCAGGCAGAGGTGGAATACTTCTTGCCGGTACAGATGTGCCACATGCGTGTGAACGAAAAATACCGTGTATGGCATGACTTCTGTCATCATGACGATGCACGTATGGGCCAAAACCGATATCAACCATATAGACGGATATACTCAGGGAACCTCTACTCTTTGTAAGTACCAGCCGGGTGATTTGGTTCCAGGGCTGAATGTGGGTGGATGGCACGATGCAGGGGACTATGACTTGCGTGTGGAATCCCAGGCAGGCGAGGCCTATATACTTGCCATGGCTTGTGAGAACTTTGGTGCCTATTGGGACGAGACTTCCATAGATTTTGAAAAGAAGATAGTCGAGATTCACCAGCCGGATGGAAAGAATGACTTGTTGCAGCAGGTGGAAAACGGTGCTTTGACGATAGTGGCGGGTTGGAAGGCTCTGGGGCGTCTCTACAGAGGGATTCTGTGTCCTACCGTACGCCAGTATGCACACTTGGGTGATGCGTCGGCCCATACAGACCATGTCAGTGGGACTGCCGACGACCGCTGGGTGTTTACGGAGGACAACCCTGGTAGGGAACTTCAGGTGGCTGCCTGGCTGGCAGGTATTTCACGTGTCTTGAAGGGACATAACGATGCATTGAGAGCGGATTGTCTGGAGATAGCCCGTGAATTGTTCAGGATTACCCGCTGCGACAACAACCGGGTGCTGACAGCCAAGGTACATGCTGCCGTAGAACTTTATTTGGCGACAAAGGAAGTGGAGTACCGTGATTTCGTTTTGCAGCAGCAGGATTTCATCTGCAAGAATATCCGTCAGACGGGTTGGTTCATCGGACGTTTCGACAAAGCTGTGGGAAATGCACGTTTCAGCAAGGCTGTTCGCAAAGCACTGCCGGAGTTGCAGGCTATGTATCAGGAGTATAGCAGTAAAACTCCGTATGGAGTGCCGCATGACAGAGGTAACCGTTCTTCCGGTTCATGGGAACCCCAGCATCTGGGCTACAATTACTGTTACCTGCATGCTGCCTATCCTGACTTGTTTGCACCGGACTATATTTTCAATGCTGTCCAATACCTGCTCGGTATGCATCCGGGACGTAATCAGGCAGCGTTTGTAACGGGAGTCGGTGCCGAAACGATGAAAGCTGCCTATGGTGTCAACCGTGCCGACTGGTCTTATATTCCGGGTGGAGTGTCTCCGGGTACAAATCTGATTCGTCCCGACTTGCCCGAATTACTTCATTTCCCGTTCTTATGGCAGGAAGGTGAATACTGTTTGGGCGGACATGCTACGTGGTTTATGTATATGGTATTGGCATCTCAGAAAATATTGAATGGTAATGAACAGTAAAATAAAGGTAGATAAGTTTGTAATTGTAGCTTTTCTGCTCTGCATGGTCTGCACTATGGCCATGCAGGCAAAAGCTTATGACAATTTTAAGGTATCGGTCTATGTACGTGCCTACGAGGTAGACAAGATGAAGGACATCCATTGGCTGGATTCGACTTGGAATGTGATTTCACAACAGTTGGAAGTGGACAAGATTTATCTGGAAACACATCGTGATTTACTGATTGTGGATGACGCCACCCTGGAGCAAGCTAAGAAATTTTTCCATGACCGGGGAATAGAGACTGCCGGAGGAATTACCTACACCATCAACGAGGCAAACAGTTTCGAGACGTTCTGCTATTCCAATCCCGAGCATCGTGAGATGGTGCGAAAGATTGCAGAACATACGGCAAAGCACTTTGACGAGTTTATTCTGGATGACTTTTTCTTCACCAGTTGCAAGTCGGACATAGAGATAAAAGCCAAAGGTGCGCAGAGCTGGACGGAATACCGTTTGAAGCTGATGACTGAAGCCGGGCGCGACCTTGTGCTGAAACCTGCCAAGAAGGTGAATCCTCGTGTAAAGGTAATCATCAAGTATCCCAACTGGTACGACCATTTCCAAGGTTTGGGCTTTAATCTGGAGGAAGGTCCCCAACTCTTTGACGGTGTCTGGACGGGTACCGAAACAAGGGACCCTGCCGGCAACCAGCATCTGCAGAATTATCTAAGCTATAATATTATCCGCTATTTCGATAATCTGCGTCCGGGCTACAACGGTGGAGGATGGGTGGACTCCGGTGGACTGAATCTAGGCATGGACCGCTATGCTGAGCAGCTGCATCTGACCATGCTTGCCAAGGCTCCCGAAATCATTCTCTTTGCCTATAACCAGCTTCTGGGCGTGAAGTTGTCTCCCAGGTTCCGTACCCCTTGGCAGGGCATGGGCACCAGCTTTAATTATGATGAGATGACTGCCCCTATCCGGCAGAAGGACGGAACTTCCATAGAGCCTACCACCATGGCACGCATTGCGGATGTTGTATTGAAACAGACTGATAAACTGATAGGTAAGTTGGGTAACCCCATTGGCATCAAGTCCTACAAGCCTTTTCATGTGGCGGGTGATGATTTCTTGCAGAATTATCTGGGCATGATAGGTTTGCCGATGGATATACGTCCCGTTTTTCCGAAAGACCAACAAGTGGTGCTGCTGACTGCCCAGGCGGCTCAAGCTCCGGAGCTCATGACCGACATTAGGAAGCAATTGCAAAGCGGACGGGATGTGGTGATTACAAGCGGCTTGCTGAAAGCCATTCCTGAAAAAATTGCCGAAATAGCGGAATTGCGTTGTACCGATTTGAAAGCTCTTGTCAATGATTTTGGCCGATACGGACAAGCCGGACGCGATTTATTGATACCGCAGGTTCAGTATTATACGAATGATGCTTGGGAAGTAGTCAGTGCGGGCCGTCCGTTGACGGGAGGAGTATCGGGGTATCCTATTTTGTTGAGAGCTCCCTATGCCGCCGGCAATCTATATGTATTGACCATTCCCGATGATATGGGAAATTTATATGATTTTCCGGCAAAAGCCTTGAATGAGATTCGCCGCATTATGAGTAGGGATATGGATATCTATTTGGAGGCTCCCTCCAAAGTCGGATTGTTTGTGTATGACAATAAAACACTGGTGGTGGAGAACTTCAATGATGAACCGGTGGAAGTGCGTATTCGTTACCGATGATGAGGTGACGAGGTTGGAAAATCTGGAGAATGGGGATATTCTGGCTCCCCTTCCTGCCGAACCCGTACAGAGCAGGCGTCCGGTGACACCAAAGAACTCTTTCCGTTTGTCATTACTGCCCCATTCGTATAAGGCTTTCCAATATAAATGACGGGTAAGAAGATTGTCGGATAGTTATTCGGAAGGGTAACGGGAGGTCGGTTCTACAATGGGCCGGCCTCCTTTGCTTCCAGTCATCCGTGAGAATGCTTGTGTTCTTTCAATATCCTGTGTGGCAGCGTCCCGTGCCCCAGCAACTCTATCGGGCAGTTGAAGTTGCGTTCCAGCCATTCTTCCGTAACGCCGGTATCGGGATGGTAGTCCAGGGTTTCGTTGACGCAGGCAATGGACTTGACTTGCTGCAACACCGTGCCGATGTCGTGGCTGACGAGAATAATGGCGCAATCCTTGTTTATCTCTGCCAGCAGTTCGTAGAGGCGGGCTTCGAAACGCTTGTCGATGTATGTGCTGGGTTCGTCGAGAATCACCACCTGCGGGTCGGAGATGATGGCACGGCCCAGGAGGGCACGTTGCAACTGTCCGCCGCTTAGGGCGCCGATGGCACGCTGCTCCATGCCTTCCAGCCCCATGCGGGCTATCACGGCAGAGGCTTTCTCGCGGTGCCGGGCGGTGAAGCGTGAAGCCAGCGGCTTCTTGCTGCTGAGTCCTGAAAGGATGACCTCCTCTACGGTGATGGGAAATTTCCGGTCGATGCTGCTGTATTGGGGCAAGTAACCCATGGATAATTGACAATTGACAGTTGATAATTGGCAATTGGCAATTTCGGAGGGGGATGGGGGGCAGGAGTGGTATAGAATCTCCCCGGCAGTGGGTTTCAGCAGTCCCAGTATACATTTGATAAGGGTAGTCTTTCCACCGCCGTTGGGGCCGATGATGCCCAGAAAATCACGTTCGTAGATAATAAGGTTTATATCATGCAGTACGGTCCGGTTATCGTATCCGGCGCTGAGGTTCTTTATCTCTATAATGGGGGATGCAGGCATAGCTTCTTCTTCGTTAAATGGACAGAATCATCGTTTACTCTTTTACAAGCGCTCTGGCGGTATTCATCATCTCCTCCTTCCAGTCGTATGAGAGGGGATTGATAGCCACCACCCGGGTTCCGGTCTGCTGGGCGATAAGGTCGGCATTGCGGCGGTCGAATTCCGGCTGTACAAAGATGATGCGTACCTTCTCCTTCTTGCAGGAGTTTATCAGGTTCTTCAGATGGGTGGGAGAGGGTTCCTTTCCACCGGCTTCGATAGGAATCTGGTGCAGGTTGTAGTCGCGGGCAAAGTAGGAAAGTGCCGGATGATAAATCATGAAGGCACGGTCGGCATTCGGACTGGAAAGCATCTGGCAGATGAGGCTGTCCGTATGCTCTATCCGCCGGATGAGTGCGTTGTAACGTTCCATGTAGGCGTTTTCATTGGCTTTGTCTATGGTGCAGAGTGCATTCAGAATGTTCCCGGCAATGATTTGGGCGTTGATGGTGGAGTTCCAGATGTGGGGTTCCACACCACCGGCGTGCGTATGGCCTTCGTGTACATGTCCGTCTTTATGGTGATGCGCATGGGTCTCGTCCAGAATAAGTTCCACATTCTCGGACATGTCGAAGAATTGCAGGTGGGGAGCATTGTCCGTCAGTTTTTCCGTCCATGTCTGTTCGAAACCGATGTAGCCGATGCGGAAATAGGCCTTACTTTGCGCGAGGTCGACGAGCTGCTGGGGCGTGGGGTCGTAGGTTTCCGGACTTGAACCTTTGGGCACCATGCTGACGACGGTGAATTCATCGCCGGCAATGGCTTCGGTGAAATACCGCAGCGGCTCGATGGTGACGGTAATCACGGGTTTATCGTCATTCTTCTTGTTCTGTTGGCCTCCTTGCTTGCACGAGAAGAGCAAGGTGGCTATGAGGAGTAAAAAACAAAACTTTTTCATTTACAATTTACTATTTACAATTTACAATTTGGCTGCGCTGTGGCAGGGGGCATCAACTATTCATTATCAACTATTCCTTATCCATTATCACTTCCTCTTTCCTTCCCCTCAGTATCTCCCGTTTCCCTCCGGGGGGACCTGGGAGACGCTCTACCTTGAATCCTATGGCTTGCAGCATGCGACGTACTACTCCTTTGGCGCAGTAGGTGGTCAGCACGCCATCAGTGCTCATGGCGGCATGGATATTCCGGAAGACTTTTTCCTCCCACATTCCCGGTTGCTTTTCGGGTGCAAAGGCATCGAAGTAGACAACATCAAACGGAGATTTGTTAATCATTAACAAACTGTCAATGTTTATTGTTTCGACATCTGCCTGCACTTTTCTCAGTGTGAAATAAGGAGTTATGGCAACTTCTTCTTCCCACGCAGCCCGATGCAGTTCCTCGAACAGAGGATTGTCGCTATATTTTAGCGCATCCACCTCCGGCCATGCAAGCGGATAGAGTTCAATACCGATATAGTGCACAGGTCTCTTTTCCTTTTCGGCAGTTTCCAGTGTAAGCAGGGCATTCAGTCCGGTGCCGAAACCGATTTCAAGGATATGCGGGCGGGCAGTAGCGGATGCTTTCAGTCCCATGTCGATGAAGATGTGCTGTGACTCTGTACGTGCCCCCTTTACCGAATGATAATGTTCATTCAGTTCCGGTACAAACAGTGTCGCACTTCCGTCTTCCGTCTTCTCTATGATTCGTTGCATCACTTCTGCTTTTGTTGAATGTTTTTATTTAGTTTAATTCTCTGTGATTCAGCGTGTTGTTGCGCCTATATATCCAGCGTGCTGCATCTATACATCCAGCACGTTGCATCTATACATCCAACGCGTTGTATCTATACATCTATTGCTCAAACTCACTACATGTCAATAATTCATCATCGAAATGGCTCCTTGTAGTGCCCACAGCATAGCTATGTAGCGCACCAGTTTCCCTGCAAACATGGACGTGGTGGTCAGCATCAGATTACTGCGCATGAAGCCCAGTGCAATGGCTATAGCCTCTCCCACAAAAGGCAGCAAAGGCGAAGAAAGCCATCAGTGCCCCTTTCCCTTGGAGGAAATGCTGCATCCGTTCTATCTTTTCCCTTTTTTACCTTGAAATATTTCTCAATCCAGTCTATACGTCCCAGACGTCCCATGTAGTAGCACGTCATGCCTCCCAGCGTATTTCCCAAGGTGGCGGAGAGTACGCACAGTGCCGGGCTCAGACCGACCTTGACCAGTGCTACCATCACTATCTCGGAACTGAACGGAATGATGCTTCCTGCCAATAGGGCAGAGATGAACAGACCGACATATCCCCAGTCAATCAGCAGCTGTACGAGTGTATCTACAAAAGCGTCCATATATTGAATCCTAATAGAATGAATAATCCGATAAATGCACAAATGAAGAATATATTGGAACTGCGGCTATTTGTCAGTACAAACAAGTGTCCCGCCAGGATGCTGACACCGATGAGCAGGAAGGACATCAGGTGGACACTCAATGCCGGTTGCAGTCCGATATAGACAAAGATGCAGAAATTCAGCAGGATGAGGAAGTGTAGATAGCTCCGGGTGCGTATCTTGTCTTCATAGCCGGCAATGAGACAGTGTGCCGCGCTGACGATGAACAGAACAAGGAGATACCCAAGGGTGGCGAGTTTCCACGGCTGATAGTCGAACCGGATGGGAGCGAAGGTCACCAGCTCGCGGAAGGGCTGGCAGAAGAGTTCCATTTGCCCGTAGTAGAGGGCGTGTCCCAGCAACAGCCAGTAGGGTACGCTCCATCCTACCAAGGAAGCAAAGAAACTTTTGGGTTGGAGAGACTGGAAGTTGTAGGCGCCTATCCAGAAGATAGGGACAAACAGCATGAGCTGCGGAAAAAGCAGGCTGCCCAGTCCGATGAAGACAAAGGCGTGGAAGAGACTGCCCGTGGGCCGTGCCTGCTGGTAGCTCCTGAAGAGGAAAAACAGTGCCACCAGGAAGGAGGCGGATGCCAAGTCTCCCGCATACAGCATGTGCAGGCTGGGGCAGACGGATATCAGCAGGAAGTAGACAGAAGTCTGTACCGATGCCCGCATCCGGATGATGGCGAACGTATTGTTGAGCTGTATCAGGAAATACCCGATGACGGCATACAGAATAAAGCTGAAGAGACGGTTTGCCCAGGTGGGGATGCAGAAGTCGCAGAATGTTTCCCAAAGGGAATATCCGCTTTGCTGTGTCTCCGTCTCGGGCAACAGAACGGCAGTCAGTATCCAGCAGGATACTGAAATCAAGATAGCGGCGGGTAGTGTGAACCGCCCTGCCGTTATCCGGTTCTGGAATCTCTTCGTTCTCATTTATAAATCAAATCCTATATCTCTTCTGAAATATTTCTTCTCGAAGTCTATCATGTCGGCCACGCGGTAGCTCTTCTGCAAGGCTTCTTCCTTCGTTTCACCATAGGAGCAGACGGCGATGACACGGCCACCGGCGGTTACGGTCTGTCCGTCTTTGGTGGCTGTTCCGGCATGGAAGAGGATGCTGTCTGTTTCGGCAGCCTTCTCGAATCCGGTCATCACCTTGCCCTTTTCGTAGGCTTCCGGATATCCTCCGCTCACCAGCATGACGCAAGCGGCTGTGCGTGGGTCGAATTCCAGTGTACGCTGGTCGAGGTCGCCCTGGGCAACGCCTTCGAGCAGGTCTACCAGGTCGCTCTTGATGCGCAGCATCACACTTTCGGTTTCGGGGTCGCCCATGCGGACGTTGTATTCAATGACCATCGGTTCGCCCTTCACGTTGATAAGTCCCAGGAAGATGAAGCCTTGATAGCCGATTTCTTCTTCCAGCAGCCCGTTTACGGTAGGTTCGATGATGCGGGTGCGTACTTTTTCCATAAATGTTTCGTCGGCAAAAGGTACGGGAGTAACACTGCCCATACCGCCGGTGTTGAGGCCTTTGTCGCCTTCGCCGATACGCTTGTAATCTTTGGCTACGGGCAATACCTTATAGTGGCGGCCGTCTGTCATCACGAATACGGAACACTCGATGCCGCTGAGGAACTCTTCAATGACTACCGTGGCGCTGGCATCGCCGAACATGCCGCCCAGCATTTCCTTCAGCTCTTTCTGAGCTTCTTCCAGTGTGGGGAGAATCAGCACGCCCTTGCCTGCACAGAGTCCGTCGGCCTTCAGTACGTAAGGCGCTTCGAGGGTTGCGAGGAAATCGAGTCCTTCTTGTAAGTTGTCGGCGGTGATGCTCTTGTAGCGGGCAGTGGGGATGTTGTGGCGCATCATGAAACCTTTGGCAAATTCCTTGCTACCTTCCAGTGTGGCACCTTTGGCGGTGGGGCCGATGATGTCGATATGGCAAGTGGCAGGGTCTTCCTTGAAACTGTCGAAGATGCCTTGTACCAGCGGGTCTTCTGGGCCCACAACAATCATGTCGATTTCTTTCTCAAGGGCAAAAGCCTTGAGTGCGGGAAAGTCTGTCGCCTTCAGGTTCACATTCTCGCCTGCTTCGCTTGTACCTGCATTGCCGGGAGCAATATATAGTTTCTCTACTTTCGGGCTTTGGGCAATCTTCCATGCCAGAGCGTGTTCGCGGCCACCGGAGCCTAATAATAATATTTTCATGGAGTTATAAATTATGAGTTATAAGTTATAAGTGATTAGTGCTTAGGGATTGGCGGTTAGTGAACTCTTAATGTTTCCCGTCGTATAGCATGATGTGCAAATCCTTAATCCCTAATCCTTTCTATAAATAATCTTCAAAGTACCTGGTTATCTTCTCGTGCAGATGCACACGGTCGCGTCCCAGGACGTTGTGCTTGTGCGTGGGATAGATAAACAAATCGGGATAGGTACGGGCATCCACGCACGCCTTCATGAATGAAAGGGTGTGCTGCGGCACGCAGGTGTCGTCGTGGTCGTCGTGTATGATGAGCAGATGTCCTTTCAAGTTACCGGCAAGGTTTTTCAGGTTCGTCTGCTTGTAGCCTTCCGGGTTCGTCTGCGGAGTGTCCATATAACGTTCACCGTACATTATCTCATAGTATGCCCAGTCGATGACGGGTCCGCCGGCAACACCTACCTTGAAAATTTCGGGATAGCGCAGCATCAGCGCCGTAGTCATGTGTCCTCCGAAGCTCCAGCCGTGCACGCCGATACGCTCTCCGTCCACATAAGGCTGGCTTTTCAGGAATTCTACGCCCTTCACCTGGTCTTTGCCCTCTTCGATGCCCAGCTGGCGGAAGGTGGCGTTTTCAAACTCCAGTCCACGGTTGCTGCTGCCACGGTTGTCGAGGCTGAAAATGATGTAGCCTTTGTTTGCCATGTAGATGTCCCAGCCGCGGGCATCGTTCATCCAGCCGTTCGTTATCATCTGGGCGTGCGGGCCGCCGTATACGTAGACGATGGCGGGATACTTCTTTGCCGGGTCGAAGTCGGCAGGCTTTATCAGGCGGTAGTACAAGTCTGTCTTGCCGTCTGCGGCTTTGATGGTGCCTACTTCTATGCTGGGCATTTCAAAGCCTTCGTAGGGGTTCTTGGCTGTCAGCAGTGTGTGTTCCCGTTGTTTCTTCGGGTTGGTGGACATCAGTTTTATGATACGGGGGCAAGTGGGCGAAGAGGCATTGTCGATGAGGTAAGTTCCCATGAAACCGGAGATTTGTGCCGAGTGCACGCCGGTTGGGTCTCCTATCAGGCTGCGTTTGCCATTCTTCAGGTTGACAGCGTAAAGGTTGCTCTGCAAAGGAGAGATTTCCGTACTCTTGATGATGAGCTCTTTCGTGTTCCGGTTGAAAACCTACGATGTCTTGTACAAGCCAGGGGCCGGAGGTGAGTTGCTTCAACAGTTCCCCTTCCGTATTGTATAGGTACAGATGGTTGAAGCCGTCACGCTGGCTTTGATAGATGAACTTGTAGCTGTCCCATGGCAGGAATAGAATGGGAGATTGCGGCTCCACATATTTGGGATGTCTCTCTTCGATGAGCACTTGTTGCAGCTTTCCGCTTTCAGCATCGTACTGGCACAGTTTGGAGTGGTTCTGGTCTCGGTTTAGCTCTATCAGATAGAGGCTTTTGCCATCCGGTGCCCAGGTGATGTTGGTGAAGTAGCGGTCTTTTGGGTCGCCCATGTCCAGGTAGATGGTCTTTTGAGTAGCCGGATTGTAGATACCTACCTTTACCTGATGGCTGAGCATGCCGGCCATGGGGTAGCGTATTTTATCCACCAGTGCTATTCTTGTCGTGATGTCAACCAATGGATAGGGGGTGACCATGCTTTCGTTCATTCGATAAAAGGCCAGCAGGTCCCCGGCAGGATTCCAGAAAGTGCCTTTTGAAATGCCGAATTCATTGCGGTGCACACTTTGTCCGCAGACGATACCTTCCGGTTCGTTGGTGACTTTCAGGGTTTGCCCGTCACTGGTCATCACATAGAGATTATTGCCGATAGTATAAGCCAAATGGCGGCTTACCTCGTTCCAATCCTCATTTGCGGCTTGGGCGGGGCAAGGCTGGCTCCAGATGACTTTTTTCTTCTTCCAGTCGACGAGGGCACGGTACTTGCCGGTGTTCAGCAGCAGGAGTGGGTCTATTTGGACTTGAATACCCTGATTGACGCCTCGGGGTACGTTGACAGCCTTTGCAGCATGAAAGTGACGCAGTTTTCCAAGTCCTTTTTCTTCCAGCAGCGCGTTGGCTTCTTCCAATGTGATGGCAGTGAATTTCTCTCCGGGCTTGGCACCTAATCCTTTGACAGCCCATGTACCTTCTATATTGTCGATGCCAAGTTCCAGACAAGCGGCATCGCCCCACCACTGGTACCACTTGTTTTCGGCAGTATGGTAGGTTTCACCTCCGGGAATAAGGTCTTCCAGGGTCGGCTTTTTCAGTTCTTGTGCCATGACGTTTGTTGTAAACAGAGCAGGCACTGCCATCAGCAGTGCAAGAATGCTCTTACTTATTTTCTTTGCATTCATTCTCCTTGTCATTGTTCGTGTTATTCTTCTTCCTTCTTTCCCGCCTCTCTTCTTTTTCTTTCCGGGTAAGACTCACCCGACTTTGTTCTGCGTTCTCCACCGAATTCGCGTCTTTCCCTCGGTCTGAATTCCCGTTTTTCCCCGTCTTTGAACTCTCTTCTTTCACGCGGACGGAATTCTCGCTTTTCGCCGTCCTTGAATTCTCTTGGTCTGCGTTCACCGTTGAATTCGCGTCTTTCGCCACTGAATTCACGTCTCTCTCCACTGAATCGGGGACGGAATTCGCGTCTTTCTCCGGGTTTGAACTCTTTCCTTTCTCCTGAAGCCGGACGAAATTCTTTGCGCTCCTTGCTCAACTCCTCGCCTTCGGCACGGAATTCCTTGTACTTTCCGTCGAAGATTTCGTACTGGCGGAATTCACATTCCAGTGCACCGTTGAATAAAGGTATCTTGGAGGTGGCTTTTAGCCCGATTTGGTCGAAGCACTCTTCGCGGTAAGATAGAACCCATGCAGTGTTGCCCGTAAAGGCGTGTTTCAGACGCTCGCCAATCATGGAGTAAAGTCCCAGCAGGTCGTTGGTAGAGATACGCTCCCCGTAGGGTGGGTTGGTGATGATGATGGATTTCTCCGCAGGTTGCTCGAATTGCTGGAAGGGTTGCAGCTTCAATACTACATCCTTGCTTACGCCGGCAGCCTTTATATTGTGTGTGGCAATTTCGTTTGCCTTCGGGCTGTTGTCGTAACCGTAAATCTTATGTGTGAATTCGCGTTCCTGACTGTCGTCATTGTATATCGTGTCGAACAGCTCTTGGTCAAAATCCACCCACTTCTCGAAAGCGAACTCCTTGCGGAATACGCCCGGAGCGATGTTGCGTGCAATCAGCGCCGCTTCGATGGGAATGGTTCCCGAACCACACATCGGGTCTATCAGGTCGCATTCGCCACGCCAGCCAGTCATCAATATCATGCCGGCGGCCAGCACCTCGTTCAGCGGGGCCTCTACTGCTTCCTGGCGATAACCGCGGCGGTGCAGCGATTCGCCGCTGGAGTCGAGAGACAGCGTACATTTGGTTTCGGCAATGTGTATGTTCAGCAGCACGTCCGGTTTGTTGACACGCACGCCGGGACGTTCGCCGGTCTTCTCGCGGAAATAGTCTACGATGGCATCCTTCACCTTGTAGGAAACGAACTTGGAATGACGGAACTCTTCACTGAATACAACCGCGTCCACGGCAAAGGTCTTGTCCGTATCCAGATAGTCTTCCCATCGGATGGCTTTAATCTGTTCGTAAACCTCGTCGGCATCCTTGGCTGTAAAGTGTTTGATGGGTTTCAGTATCCGGATGGCTGTACGCAGGCAGAAGTTGGCTTTGTACATCATTTCCTTATCACCACTGAAAGATACCATGCGGCGGCCTATTTCTATTTCGTTGGCGCCCAGTGCAGTCAGCTCTTGTGCCAGTACCTCTTCCAGTCCTTGGAAGGTTTTGGCAATCATTTCAAAAGATTGTTCGCTCATCTATTTATTTACTATTTTACTGTTTTTATTCTATTGTTTATCAGTAATTTGCCTCCCGTTTGTTAGGCACTGGCGTCTGTTGGCTCAGACACCGGTGTTTGTTGTGTTGGACACTTGTGTCTGACGTGACAGACACAAGTGCCTGACAAATGCAGCAATATTGCCTTTTAAACGAGGTTTGAGGCTTCTCATTTCTTCGCCTTTGTCTGTACAATTCTCGCTCCTGCCGGAACATCCTCCGTCACCCAGATATTGCCGCCCACAGTGGCTCCTTGTCCGATGGTGATGCGTCCCAATATGGTGGCGTTGGAATAGACTATCACATTGTCTTCCAGAATGGGATGGCGGGGAATACCCTTGATGGGCTTGCCGTCTTCGTCCAGCGGGAAGCTCTTGGCACCGAGGGTCACACCCTGGTACAGCTTTACGTTGTTGCCGATGATGCAGGTCTCGCCGATTACCACACCCGTACCATGGTCGATGGTAAAATAACCGCCTATTTCCGCTCCCGGATGGATATCGATTCCTGTTTCACTATGCGCCATCTCGGTGATGATGCGGGGAATGAGGGGGACACCCAACTTGAGCAGTTCGTGTGCAATGCGGTAGTTGCTGATGGCTCGGATGGCCGGATAACAGCTGATGACTTCGCCGAACGACTGTGCGGCGGGGTCACCATTGTAGGCAGCCTCCACATCTGTGGCAAGCACCCGTCTCATGGCCGGCAGGTTGCTGATGAATTTGGCAGCCAATAAAGCGGCTTCTTCCCGTTGGAGCTCGGTACAACAATTGCATTCGCCATCGCCTGCAAAGCAGAGTCCGGCAAGGATTTGTTCGGTCAGCAGGTCGAACAAGCGCTCCACGTTGACACCGATATGGTAAGTCACCGTGCGGCTGTTGACCGTGGAATTTCCGAAATATCCGGGGAAGATGATGGCCCGCGCCAGTTCGATGATGTCGCGCAGCGCTTTTGCCGAAGGCAGCGGATTGCCGTCCGTATGCTGGTGAAACAATCCCTTGTATGATTCGCTTTCCGATAGCTCATCGACTGCTTGTGTCAAAATGTGGGTAAAGTTGAGTGGACTCATTATGATATCCTTAAGTTTAAAAGTGGAGGCAAAGATAGGAAATACTCGTCAAATATCCTACATATCCCTCATTTATAGTACATATTTACCATATTTGTGGTATTTCCCACGAACCGATTTTGCGCTACTTTTGTCTTGTAAGAAATAACGTACCTCATTCCACTCCGGATTGTTAGTCTTTTCCCTTAGGGGGAATGAGGGTTTTTAAAACAGTTGGATTATGAAGAAGATAGCAGAACGCCTTACCGACCTGGTAGGCAACACTCCCTTGTTGGAGTTGAATAATTATAACAAGAATAAAAGTTTGAAAGCCCGTGTTATCGCCAAATTGGAATATTTTAACCCTGCCGGTAGCGTGAAGGACCGCGTGGCGCTTGCCATGATAGAAGATGCCGAGGCAAAAGGGCTGTTGAAGCCCGGTGCCACCCTCATCGAACCTACCAGTGGCAATACGGGCATAGGGCTGGCTTTTGTAGCCGCCGCCAAAGGTTACAAGCTGATACTGACAATGCCCGACACAATGAGTCTGGAGCGCCGCAACCTCTTGAAAGCTCTCGGTGCGGAACTGGTGCTGACTCCGGGTGTTGACGGTATGAAAGGCGCCATAGCCCGTGCCGAGGAACTGAAGGCCGCCAACCCCGGTTCGTTGATTTTGCAGCAATTCGATAATCCTGCCAATCCGGCAATGCACGAGCGTACTACGGGACAGGAAATCTGGCGTGATACGGACGGTCGGGTGGATATTTTTGTGGCAGGTGTAGGTACGGGAGGCACGGTGAGCGGAGTGGGCGCAGCCTTGAAAGCCAATAACCCGAAGGTAAGGATTGTGGCTGTGGAGCCCGAAGATTCTCCCGTACTTTCCGGCGGAAAGCCCGGTCCCCATAAAATACAAGGTATCGGTGCGGGATTTGTGCCGAAGAACTATAACAGTGCCGTGATAGACGAAGTGCTGCAGGTATCCAATGATGATGCCATCCGTACGGGTCGCGAACTGGCGAAGTATGAGGGATTGCTGGTCGGCATCTCTTCGGGGGCTGCCGTTGCTGCGGTTGCCCGCCTGGCAAGGTTGCCCGAAAATGAGGGCAAGACGATTGTCGCGCTGCTGCCCGATACGGGAGAACGGTATCTTTCGACGCTGTTGTATGCGTTTGAGGAATACCCATTGTAAGAGCAAACATTTCTGCCGGTTATCCGCTCCATCAATGTGGAGCAGGTAGCTGGCAGATGGTATTTATAGTTCGCTTGGTCTTAACCCGAACGACCGGCAGCTCATTTTCTCTACTTTCACTTCCCATATCTTGACATTGCGTACGGCAGGTTCGGCATATTTGCATTCATTCTCCGTGTATTGCTTCATCAGCATGTCGAGTACGCGTCGCTTCTCTTCCATGTCTTCCACGAAGTGTACTTTTCCATGGCAGATGACACTGCGCGACTTCATGCTATAGCTGCATGCCACTTGCCGGTGCATATAGACCAGTTCGTGTCCTTCGCAGAAGGTGATGCAAACTTGCGGGTGCTTTGTTATCATCTCCACTTTACTACCTTCCGGGCCGGAATGCAAGTATATCACTCCGTCTTGATAGGCAAAGTTCATGGGAACCGCATATGGGTTTCCTTCAAGGTCTGTGATGCCCACTATGCAATATGGACATTTGCGGATAATTTCCTCAATCTGTGTAGGGTCCGTAATAGTAATCGTCTTCATCGTGCAGGTCTCATCCCCGGTCTCTCTCTGAAAGAAAGGGATCGGGGATGATTTTAAATTATAGGGTTATTCTATACCAGTGCAAAATCCAGTTGTTTCTTCTCCAGATTGGCGCGTGCCACTTTGACGGTGATGGCGTCTCCCAAGCTGTATATCCGGTTTTTACGGCGCCCGCGTAGGCAGTAGTTCTTTTCGTCGAATTCGTAATAGTCATCGTCGAGGTCACGGATGGGAATCATGCCTTCGCATTTGTTTTCGTTCAGCTCCACGTAGAGGCCCCATTCCGTTACACCGGAGATGACACCGTCGAAGGTCTGTCCCAGGCGTTCGGTCATGAACTCTACTTGCTTGTACTTGATGGAGGCGCGTTCCGCGTTGGAGGCTATCTGCTCCATGTTACTGCTGTGCTCGCAGAGGGCTTCGTATTTCTGTTCGGACACGGTGCGGCCTCCCTGGTCCAAGTACTTGGTGAGCAGACGGTGCACCATCATATCCGGATAGCGGCGGATGGGCGAGGTGAAATGGGTGTAGTAATCGAAAGCCAGACCATAGTGCCCCACGTTATGTACGGAGTAGCGTGCCTTCTGCATGGCGCGGATGGAGACGGTTTCAATCAAGTTCTCCTCCTTCTTGCCCTGGATGTCATCCAGCAGGTGGTTGATGGATTTGGAAATGTCGGTCTTTGTGCCACTGGTGCGCAGCTTGTAGCCGAAACGGGCGATGAACTGTGCCAGGTTGTCCAGCTTCTCCGGGTCGGGGAGGTCGTGAATACGGTATGGCAACACTTTGGCTTTCTTGCCTTTGGGCACACGGCCTATCTTTTCGGCTACGGTACGGTTGGCAAGCAGCATGAACTCCTCTATCAGCTTGTTGGCATCTTTCGACTCCTTGAAGTAGACGCTGACGGGTTTGCCCTTCTCGTCAATTTCGAACTTCACTTCGTAGCGGTCGAAGTTGATGGCTCCTGCCTTAAAGCGGTTCTCACGCAGTATTTTGGCAAGCTTATCCAGTTGGAGCACCTCTTCCTTGAAGTCTCCTTTGCCGGTTTCGATAATCTCCTGGGCTTCTTCGTAGGTGAAGCGGCGGTCGCTTTTGATGACGGTATGCACTACGCGCGAGTTCTTCACTTCTCCCTTTTCCGTCATTTCGAAGATGACGGAATAGGCCAACTTCTCTTCGTCGGGGCGGAGGGAGCAGATGAAGTTGCACAATCGTTCGGGGAGCATCGGGATGGTGCGGTCTACGAGGTAGATGGATGTGGCACGCTTCTCGGCTTCCTTGTCTATGATGCCGCCCTCTTTCACGTAATGGGTCACGTCGGCGATATGTACGCCCACTTCCCAAAGTCCCTCTTTCAGTTTGCGGATGGAGAGGGCGTCGTCGAAGTCCTTGGCATCTTTGGGGTCGATGGTGAAGGTGGTTACGCCCCGGAAGTCCTCGCGTCGGGCTATTTCCTCGGCGGAGATTTCGGCGGGTATCTTGTCAGCGGCTTTCTCTACGGCGGCTGGATAGACATAAGGCAGCCCGAATTCCGCGAGGATGGCATGCATCTCGGTGGTGTTGTCTCCGGCGCGTCCCAGGATGTCGATTACCTGACCGATGGGGTTTTTGGCTTTGTCGGGCCATTCCACCACCTTTACGATGGCTTTGTCGCCCGTTTTGCCGCCTTTCAGTTTCTCTTTGGGGATGAAGATGTTCGTTGGCAAGCGTACGGTTTTTCCCGTTTACAATGGGAAATGCGTATGACTTGGCAACTTCCAGGGTGCCCACGAAGGTGTCGTTGGCACGTTCCAGTATCTCGATGACTTCTCCTTCGGCTTCGCGTCCGCGGCGCTTGGCTATAGAAGGCGATACGCACTTTATCATTGTTCATGGCATGTGCCGAGTTGCGTTCGGCTATGAATATCGGTTCACCTCCATCTTCGGGGATGAAGGAGTTCTTGCCATTGC
>ENA-OQBL01000592-OQBL01000592.1-human-gut-metagenome-genome-assembly--contig:-NODE-592-length-18299-cov-6.307671_pt1 | contig 18299 bp, 9 predicted proteins | sample MGYA00242747_ERZ504553 | MGnify/ENA primary metagenome ERZ504553 (study PRJEB26092, sample SAMD00036240) | human gut metagenome | host: Homo sapiens | study: EMG produced TPA metagenomics assembly of...
TCCCATTACATTGTATTCGCCGTTATGGCCGGTGACGAAAGGAAGATGGGGCAACATTTCTGCGGCAGACCCCATTCGGGCCAGGGAAGTTCCTGCCACGTTGGCTTTTAGTCCGTTGGGACCCACTTCTATCATGGGGCGTCGGGCGCTGATGGTTACTTCCTGCATCAGTTGGGTGTCGGGAAACAGGTGAAACGTAAGAGTAGGGTGGCAAGGTTGCACTTCCGTCTTATAGCCTATATAAGAAACCCGTATCAAGTAAGGTATCCCTTCTTCCGCTATCATCAGGAAACTTCCGTCTTCACGGGTGACACATCCGTTTACAAAGGTGGAGTCGCCGGGAGTCAATAAGAGTACATTGGAGTAGGGCAGCGGTTCATTCTTTTCATTGGTTACTTGTCCTCGTATTTCGGTAATGCGTATGTCTCTTCCCTTTTTCTGTATGGCGAAGTATTCTTCCCGTTCTTTACAAATGAAAGGAATGCCGTTCAGGACAGTGCCGATGGCTTCAAGTTCGGTTTTTTGCCGGATGGAGGCTGTAACCCGGTAGCTTTCTGTTTCGTTATAGGAGAAGATAATATTCTTTCCGCCTTCCTTTTCGATTAGTTTAAGGGCGGCGGGAAGTGGTTTGTCCTTTAATTCTATAGAGAATTGCCGGGGTGTTTGTGAATGAAGCGGAAGGATGATGCTGAATAATACGGTCATGATCCACGCTGTTTTCAAATAGCCGTCTGGTCTCATTTTACTAGTGTTTAATTGTTCTTTATGAGTAATACAACCGAGGTTTGTAATCGGGTACGGTAAAATAAGGAAAAAGATTCGATGAGTTGTCGGAATGGATTCCCGTGGTTGGTTCATGCGAAGGGAACGGATATAACTTTATGAAGAATTTATGAAGGATTGGAATAAGAATGGTTCATTGTAATGACTTGAGGTTCAAAAGTCTTGCCCGCGTATGAAGAATTTGAAGGAAAAAAAGGTGGAAAATGTGTTTTGAAGAGATGGTTGGGGCAGATACTTGTGTGATACTTGTTTTATGAAAATTGTAGATGGCAGTAGCTATGAAGAACAGAGGGAATAAAAAACAAGGTGGCTGAAAACAAAATCCAGCCACCTTGTTTTTATTGTTTAACCTGTGTTTTATTCTATCTCGACGCTATGTTTTACCGGAGTCAGGATGAAAGTAAATTCATAATCACCGTAGGGCAACATATATTGAGGCAACGGCAGAGCTCCCCAGCTGTTTACACAACCTAATCCCATCTGAGCCTTGTCGATGATCAGGTTGGTCAGGTCTGCTTTCTGTACTTCGGGCGAGTGACGCTGGTCTTTTTTGTTCGCCATCATCCAGTGAACAGATGGTATAATGCAAAGCGGATGCAGAGAATGGAGCATCACCTACTACCTTCAGTCCGTTACCGCCGGCATTCAGTTGCTTCCACCAACGGATATCGGTCTTGGTTCCTGTTTCCTGCGGACGGATATAGGAGTAGAATTGTTCATCCACACTCTGGCGATAAATACCCAAGTCGGTGCTGTGGTTGCGGTCACTGTAGTTTTCTACCGGACCACGACCATAATATTCTACGGTTTCAAAACATTTAGGCATCTGCATTTGCATACCGAAGCGGAACATCGGAGATACTTTGGCATTCTTGTCGGCTGTCATCTTTTGGGTCACTTTGATGGCTCCTTCGTTGTTGATGACATAAGTCAGATATAATTTGGCGGAAACATTCTTCATGTCATATTCCGCATTCACTACTATCTGGTCATTTTCTGTCTTGGAATTCAAGGAAACCAGTTTCAATCCCGGGTTTTTCCATGCGGCATATCTGTTTTGCAGGCCGGCTCCCATATCATTGTCTGTCGGGGCACGCCAGAAGTTAGGGGTCAGGGCTGCGCCTTCTTTCAGCATTTCCGTTCCGTCCACTGCATATTTGCTTAAGTAACCGTTCTGTTTGTTGAACTCGGCTACGAAGTTATTGCCTTTTACGATCAGATAATGATATTGGTTGTCGATGATTTGCGGAACAACGGTGGCTACATTGGTCGTTTCCACGTTCTTCAAATCCATAGACGGTGCTTTGTAATCATTCAGTGTCAACTGATTCTTGGCGACGGTGAAACCTGCGGGCAGCAAACCTTCGCGGTTTTTCAGTTTGTAGGAAACGTTCAGCAACCATTCCTTGCAGGTGCAGGTCTTGCCGATATTCAACGTAATCTTGGCTGTTTCCTGAGGAGCGACTTTTAAATCATCCACGCGTCCGGTGCGGATTACTTTTCCATCTTTCAGTACTTGCCATTCCATATAGTAGGCGGACAGATCACGGAAGAAGTTCTCATTGAACACATTTACTTCCCCTTTGCTTAAATCGGCGGGAGTAGTCCAGATATTCTGGTAAAAGTGACCTACTTCATACATGTGCGGATTAGGAACACGGTCGGGGCTGATCAAACCATTGTCACAGAAGTTATTGTCAGAAGCGTCAAAACGGTTGAAATCTCCTCCGTAAGCATAGATCATCACGCCGTCTTTTCCTTTCCAGCGGCAGGACTGGTCAACGAAATCCCAGATAAATCCACCTTGCAGATTCGGATATTTACGGATCAAATCCCAATATTCTTTGAAACCACCCTGCGAGTTACCCATTGCATGGGCATATTCACACTGAATCAATGGTTTGGTAGCATCGGTACGTTGACCATATTTTTCCATGCCGTTATAATCATAGTACATCGGACAGAAGATATCGGTATGTTCTTTCTGGCGTGCTTGTTCATATTGGCAGGCACGGCTGGGGTCTTCTGCTTTAATCCATTTATAGCATTGTTCGAAGTTGGGGCCGTCACCGGCTTCATTACCCAATGACCAGAAGATGATGCTCGGATGGTTGAATCCGCGTTGTACATTGCGCTGGTTACGTTCCAGATGGGCTTTCTTATAAGAGGGGTTCTTGGCCAGCGTCTTGTCGCCGTAGCCCATACCGTGAGATTCTATATTGGCTTCGGCCACGACGTAAATACCATATTGGTCACATAAATCGTACCATAAGTTGTCATCCGGGTAGTGGCAGGTACGTACAGCGTTCAGGTTGAATTGCTTCATTATCTGGATATCCTGTAGCATACGTTCGGGAGATACTACATAGCCTCCATCCGGATCCATTTCGTGGCGGTCGGCTCCCTTGAACAGGACTGCCTTACCGTTAACCAAGATCTGGTCACCTTTCAATTCAATCTTGCGGAAACCTACTTTGACAGGAATCACTTCATTGCTGCCCTGCATGCTGGCACGCAAGGTATATAAATAAGGTGTTTCGGCACTCCACTTTTTGGGGTTCTCTACGTTCATGGTCACCAGACCGGATTTGTTGGCGGTAGCGGTTGCCACTTGCTTGCCTTGTGCATCTACCAGTTCCAAATCGACTTTACCACTGCCTTTCAAATCCAGATTGACAGCCAAGCTGCCGTTTTGGTAAGCTGCGTCCAAGTCGGGAGTTACACGGATATCTTGAATGCGTTTTTTGTTGCGGGCATATAGATAGCAGTCACGTCCCACGCCGCTATACCGGAAGAAATCCTGATCTTCCAGATAGGTACCGTCGCACCAGCGGAATACTTGGAAGGCGATCAGGTTTTTCTGACCCGGTTTTAAATATGGAGTCAGGTCAAATTCGGCTTCCAGTTTGCTGTCCTCGCTGTAGCCTACATAACGTCCGTTCACCCACAAATACATATTGGAGGTAACCGAACCGAAATGGGCGATAATATCTTTTCCCTTCCATGAGGCGGGAACTACAATTTCACGGCGGTAAGAACCTACATGGTTATTCTCTGTCGGCACTTCGGGAGGGTTGTTCTGGAACTGGTTACGCCAGGCATAGCCTACGTTCACATAAATAGGATCACCGTATCCGTTCAGCTCCCATACGGCGGGAACTTGCAGGTCATCCCAGCCTTTGTCGTTGAAGCCGGTTTTCCAGAAATCAGTCGGACGGGAGTCTGCATCCTTTACCCAGTTGAACTTCCAGGTTCCGTTCAAAGTCATGTAGTTAGTTGATTGTTTTTTGTCTGCTTTCTTAGCTGCATCTGCATTCTCAAAAGCAAAGTAGTTCGTGTGCATCGGCGCACGGTTTACCGCATTTATTTCCGGGTTGCGCCATTCTTGGAAGGTCTGTGCGCCTGCTGTAAGGGCGAGGACTGTGAACAGACCTGTCATAAGTTGTTTCTTCATGCTATTATTTTATTGGTTTTGTGCAAATATAGTGAAAATAATAGTTACCGATGGGACATAAATCGGGCAATATTTGTTATAATTGTGAATGATTTGTGTTCTATCCTAAAAAATTATGGCATTTCTGAGGCGTATTTGGAATAAATGGCAGAATTTACTGCATGATGAGAAATTAAAGCATAAAATATATGTGATTATTTTTGAAAGCGACACACCGATGGGAAAGTTATTCGATGTGGCGTTGATAGGGTTCATTGTCTTGAGTATTCTGGTGGTTATTGCCGAGAGTATCAAGAGTTGGGATACCGTTATCGGGCCTTATCTGCGGGTGTCGGAGTATGTTTTTACTTTCCTTTTTTACGTTAGAGTATGTGTTGAGGCTTTATTGTTCTCCCCAACCGCGGAAGTATGCTCTGAGATTTTTTCGGTATAGTGGATTTGCTGGCTACCTTACCTCTATATATAGGCTGGCTTTTCGGCACGGCACGTTATCTGCTGGTGATCCGCACTTTCCGGTTGATTCGTGTGTTCCGTATCTTTAAACTTTTCAATTATCTGAATGAAGGTAATTTCTTGTTGCGTTCCTTGGTGTTCAGCAGTCGGAAGATTATTGTTTTTTTCTTGTTTGTACTGATATTGGTGACTTCGATCGGTACATTGATGTATATGATTGAGGGACAGCGGCCGGGCACTTCTTTCAATAATATTCCGAATAGTATTTATTGGGCGATAGTGACGATGACGACGGTAGGTTATGGGGATATCACTCCGGAAACTCCGCTAGGGCGCTTCCTTTCGGCCATTGTAATGTTACTGGGCTATACCATCATTGCAGTCCCCACAGGAATTGTTTCTGCGTCTATGATCCAGGAACATAGACGCAGGGTGGCCCTGAAATGTCCGCATTGTGGTAAGGACGGACATGAGGACGGGGCTGCTTATTGTAAATACTGTGGAGGAAAACTGGTAAATTGATTATGGAATGCTGTATGATAGAAAGTTATTCTATCACCCATCGCTTATCATGCGCCACCGTCTTTTTCGGATCATAAATCATTCCTTCTTTGGTAGGGATTTTTATCACGTAAGTCCGCCCGCTGTGGTTGGACAAGGATGTTTCCCGTAACCAGGGATTCATATTCTTTAATATGGCCAGATTGATTCCTTTGCTGCGTGCGAAACGTGCCAAGTCTGCAATTCCTTTCGTCACAGTGATTTCCGTATAAGGAATAGGCGGATACAAATCCGATGCACGCAGGCGGAAACCGAAAGTAGTGGGGGCATTGAATAATTGTTTGGCGGCAAGAATGCGGTACACATACCGGGCAGTCTCTTCTACCAGTTGCAAATCCAACGAGTCGTCCACATCCTGTTTGGCCAGTTGGCTGGCAATGCGTGCCTGACCGGCATTGTAAGAGGCGGCGACAGCCACCCAGTCCTTATATTTTGCATACGCGTCTTTCAGATAGCGGCAGGCGGCACGGGTCGCTTTCTCAATATGGTAACGCTCGTCCACATTGTTGTTTACCTCCAATCCGTAATCCCGTCCCGTACCTTGCATGAATTGCCATAGTCCGGCAGCTCCGGCAGAAGAACGGGCGGTGGGATTCATATTACTTTCTATTACCATCAGGTACTTAAAATCATCAGGTATTCCGTTTTCTTTCAGTATGGGTTCTACAATGGGGAAATAGCGGTTGGCTTTTTTCAGCATTTGCAAGGAAGTACTGTGCATATAGGTGAATGCCAATAGTTCACGGTCCATACGCTCGTGGCGGTCAAAGCGGCTCAAATCAATGGTTTTGCCACAGAACTCAATACTGGCGGGAACTTCGGGACTACTGTATTTCAATGCCGTAATACCTGAATCTTCCCGTATGATAGTGGTATCTTCCTGCTCCGTTTTTGGAGTAGCGCAACTGCTGCTTACTAAGGCCGGTGATGCAACTACAATGCAAAAGGCTGCCACAGCAGCCAGATTGATGGTTATTTTTCTCATTTTTTTCTTTATTCGTTTTCATTCTCTTTTTCTTTTCCGCCCCGTCCGAAGTTACGATATTCGGTAGGGGTGAAATTGGTACGCTTTTTAAATACCGAGAAAAAGTGTTCAGTAGAGGTATAATTCAATTCATAACATATCTCTTTCACTGACATGGAACTTTCAATCAACAGCTGCTTCGCTTTGCGCAGTTTCAGCTCTTGGAAATACTTGGCGGGCGCATAACCGGTGTATTCTTTGAATACTTTGCGGAACCAGGAATAACTGATTCCCAATTTCATGGCCAGTTCTTCCGGGTCTATATCCTTGTACACATTTTCGTGCATGATGATTTTGGCACTTTCTATTTTTTGTGCCGCATTGTCCACCTCATAGCGTTTGTTCTGCGAGATAGCAAGTACGGCTCCCATAATGTGTAAAACGATGCCGGACAAATATTGTTGCGCTGCGGTCTTGTCTGCTTCCGCTACTTCCAGTGCACGGGCAAAAAGACTGGCCAGTTCTTCATTGATACCGATATCCAGAATCTGGCTTTCTTTTGAGATAAAGCTGTTTTTTACCAGATTGTCTATAATCGGGCCTTCAAAACCGATGTAATATTCGTTCCATCCTGTCTTTTGCAGCGGCGCATAGGTATGCCACTGTCCGGGAAACAGGAAAAGTATCTGCCCTTTGGATATGTCGACAGACGGGGTTGTGTCGCTGGCGAAAGTTCCTCGTCCTTTAGTGATATATACCAACTGATATTCATGCAGCACACGTCCTTTCTGGGCTGTGAAATAATAGGCGTCCGGGTGGTTGCGTGGTGGATAAACGCTTCCGGCCCTGATAGCCTGGAATCCGACGGTAGTCACCGACAAGCCGAAACGCTTGTCACGCTCATTGACAATTAGGTATTTAAAATCAGCGCCTTGGTCGTTGTAATGCATGTTTCTCTGTTTTAAAATTAGGTCACACTTATCGGCAAATATACAATTTTTTATCTTAACAGCCTCTAACCTTTTTGTTCTAAGTGTTTCTGGAGGTATAATTTTAGTTTCTTATGTATGCAAATGGGGGAAATTTAGAACAAATCTTATGGAATATTTGCTTAAAATGCTTTTTTTTGCGAATATTGCATCAAATCTTAAAGTTGAATCTATGCACTTGGCACACCGTAACTGCGAATATATTCTTGGAGTAATATATCTTTTTGTTTTTCCTGTTTTGCTTTGGGCTGATAATAAGGTGAATACTTATCATTTTAAATCCATTTCCACTTCGGTGAACTTCCCTACCAATGAAGTCAGGAAGTTATTTCAGGATAGCCAGGGGTATATATGGATTTCGACCTACAATGGTCTCTTGCGTTACGATGGTTATTCTATTGTTGTATATAAACCCGATGGAGTGAATCATGGACGTTCCATTGATAGTTTTGTGAATATGGTGGCCGAAGACAAGGAGAATAATTTGTGGATAGGTACGCACAATGGATTATACGTGTTGCATAAAGAAACGGATGAGATAGAGAAAATAATCAGTCCTTTGTTACAGGTAAGCAATGTAGAAAGTATCCTTTATGCAAGTAACGGAGATTTATGGGTGGGAAGCAACAAGGGATTGTTTCGCAGAAAAGCCGGCAGCCGTACTTTCGATTGTGAAAAAAACCATGGATATAAAGTCTGTTGTCGAAGACCGGAAAGGTCAAATATGGATTGGTACTTGGGAACAGGGGCTGCTGCGTTATAGTCCTCAAGAGGAATTGTATTATACTTACGACGGGATTAACCCTGGTAATTCGGCGCATGTCATATTTCAGGATGAAGCCGGGAATATTTGGATCGGTACCTGGCGGTATGGACTGGTGAAACTCATTAATCCGTATGATTCGGAACATTTCTCATTTAAAACATTCCGGAACATCAAGGGAAATTCTCATTCTCTGTTGGATAATATTATCTACGCCATTGCTCAGGATAAAAATTCCGGGAAGCTCTGGATCGGTTCACGCAGTGGGGTCAGTATTTTGGAAGATGAATCGGGAGACGGGAATTTTACCAATATTGTTCCGGGCAACCTTCAAGGAGATTTACCTTTTAATGAGGTGAACTCTCTGTTGTGCAGTAAAGACGGGCTGATGTGGCTGGGTATGTTGGGAGGAGGTGTTTGTACTGTAAATACAAATAAGTTCCGGTTTAATTATGATTCTTTGGAGGCTTTGCGTGAGCATTGCCCTACCAGCTCTGTCCGCAGTGTCTATCAGGAGGATAATGGGAATCTGTGGATGGGAATCATGGGATTCGGTCTGGTATTTTATGATATGAAACAGCATACCATTGTTCCTTACCGCTCTCATCCTGTATTGAAGAATATGGGATATACATCGACGGTCAATGATATTATTTATCGTAAAAGGACAAATGAATTGTGTTTTGCCACTTGGGATGACGGAGTGTGGTTCTATAATGTCAAAGCCGGGAAAGCACACGTGATAAATACCGTTACCAATCCGGAGCTGAGTGATATTTGTATTTATTCTTTGTTGGAAGATTCGAAAGGGAATCTGTGGTTGGGGACACGTTCGGGAGTGTTTATCTTGGATACGGAATCAAGACTTCATTCTTTGAATGAACTGGTGACTTTGACAAATCAGGCATTGCCCCAAATTTCTATTTTCAAAATGGCGGAAGATCAAGATGGCTTTATCTGGATAGCGACTAGTAATGAAGGGGTATGGCGGATAGATACATCCGGAGAAACATATAAGGTTAAGTTTTATACGCCTTCGGATGGTACATTATCCACTGTCGGGGCGATGAGTGTTTGTGTGGATGGATACAACAGAGTATGGGTGGGGTCGAATGGTAACGGACTCGATTTGTATGACCGGAAGAATGATCGTTTTGTTTCAGTCTTGAATGATTATTTCCGGAATGGAGATGTTGTTTTCAGCATGCTGGAGGATGATGAGCATACTTTATGGCTTACTACCAATGCGGAAATGTATCACATTGATATACCTTTGGACGGTGCTGCACCGAAAATACATACCTATACGGTAGATGATGGTTTGCAAGACCATATGTTTAACCGGAATTCTTGCTTCAAGGGGGCGGATGGGAAACTTTTCTTCGGAGGATTCCGTGGATTGAACAGTTTTTATCCTGATAAAATAGTTCAGGATACTGCCTATTCTCCGGTAGTAATTACAGATATAAAGGTACATAATGTATCGGTACGTACCTATCCTCTTTCCGTCAGAGAGGGGATTGCTGCAAACAGAGCTATTGATTTTATTGATAAAATTGTATTAGGATACCGGGAGAATAATTTCAGTCTTGATTTTTCAATATTGAACTATATCAATCCTGAGTTGAACCGTTATTTATATCGGTTGGAGGGATATGACAAGGAATGGTTGTCCGTTGAGGCTGGACGTCGGTTTGCCTATTATAACAATCTTCCGGCAGGTACTTATACTTTTTGTGTAAAGGGAGCCAATCAGAATGGAATCTGGTCTCCGGATATGAAATGTCTGCGTATAACTATTCTTCCGCCGCCTTGGTTATCGTGGTGGGCTTATTGCCTTTATGTCTTGTTGTTCGTTTCATTGGCATGGTATACTTATCGGATTGTCAGAAACCGTATCCGGATGAAACAGGCCATAGAGATGGGGAAGATAGAACGGCAGAAAATGGAGGAAATCAATCATGCTAAATTACAGTTCTTTACCAATATCACTCATGAGTTGCTGACTCCGCTTTCTATTATATCGGCTTCGGTGGATGAACTGAAACAAGAAGTACCGGCAAGTTCGTCGGTTTGTTCTGTAATAGCTGATAATACTGTGCGGTTAATCCGGTTGATTCAGCAAATCTTAGAGTTCAGGAAAGTGGAGAATGGCAAGTTGCGGCTAAAAGTTTCGCATGGAAATGTCAGTATGTTCTTGAAAAAATCAGTGTCGGCTTTCGCTCCTTTGGTTAAAAAGCAGAAATTGTCCATACAATTTGATTTGTCTGAAGAATATTCGGGATATTTTGATGTGGATAAATTGGATAAAGTGGTGTACAATCTGCTTTCCAATGCCGCTAAATATACTCCTGAAGGAGGAACTATTGTGGTGTCGCAGGCTCATGATGAGGAAAAGAGGACTTTTAAATTGAGTGTGAACAATCCCGGCGAGTTGATTCCAAAAGAGAAATTGGATCATATGTTCGAGAGATTCTATGAAGGGGAGTATCGTAAATTCCATACCATAGGGACGGGTATCGGTTTGTCGCTGACTAAAGATTTGGTATTGTTGCATCATGGAACGATACAGGTATTTAGCGATAAGGAGGAAGGGAATACTTTTGTGGTTGAAATTCCTATAGGACGTGAGGCTTTTGCTGAAGATGAGGTAGACGAGAATACTGAAAATGTGGACTATGCTGTTTTATCGGCAGATGAAATGGAGAATGTCTCGGAGATTGATATGTTGGAAGAGAAACCGGCAGCATCGACTATTTTGTTAGTGGAGGATAATGAGGAATTATTGGCTTTGATGGTTCGTCTGTTGCATGGCAAATACCATATTCTGAAGGCCGCTAATGGAACGGAAGCTTTGGAGATCCTTGCCAAACAGGAAGTGGATTTAATTGTTTCCGATGTTATGATGCCCGAAATGGACGGTATGGAATTGTGCCGCCGGGTGAAGACTCAATTTGAGACCTGCCATATTCCATTGATTTTGTTAACGGCCAAGACTAGTGATGAAGACCATGTGGAAGGGTATGAGTCTGGGGCCGATGGTTATATCTGTAAACCGCTCCGCCTCTCTGTCTTGTTTGCCAAGATAGATAACTTGTTGAAACGGCGCAAACGTATGGGGGTGGATTTTCGTAAGCAGTTGGTCTTTGAAGCCAAAGAATTAAATTACACCTCGATGGACGAAGCTTTCATTCGGAAAGCGGTGGATTGTGTGAATGCCCATTTGAGTGATTGTGATTTTGAACATGCACAGTTTATGGCGGAGATGGGTATGGCCCGGACTACACTAGCAGATAAATTGAAACTGTTGACCGGACTTACTCCCTCTGCATTTATCAGCAATGTCCGTTTGCAAGCGGCTTGTCGGCTGATAGACGAGAAAAAGAAAATCCGTATAGCCGATTTGGCGTATGCCGTAGGTTTCAACGACCCTAAATATTTCAGTTCCTGCTTTAAGAAGAAATTCGGACTTTCTCCTACAGAGTATATGATGAAGTATGATGGCTGATTATTACCGGAAATAGGCTCTATAGGGAATAAACAGCCTTTTTCCGGTAATAATTCTCCCTGTTTCTTTTCTGTTCCTCTTACTTTTGCTGGCAAATAAAACGAATTATCTTTATTTGTTAGACCTTTAAAAAAGTATTATGAACATGAAAACTCTGACAGAAACCAGTACATTCCGGGTACTGAGCCTATTGCTGTGTCTCTGCTTCTTCATCCCTGCGATGAATGTGAGCGCTTCCAGTCTGCAAGCAGACAAGTTTAAAGTTTCCGGTATTGTAAAAGATGCCACAGGCGAACCGGTCATCGGTGCCAGTGTGGTTGAAAAAGGAACAACCAATGGAACGGTGACTGATTTGGATGGTAATTTCAATCTCACGGTGGCTTCTAATTCTACTATTGTCATTTCTTTTATAGGATATTCCGATCAGGAATATCGTATTTCGAAAGACAATACGGTGCTGAATGTAAATCTGAAGGAAGATACGGAAATGATTGACGAAGTGGTAGTAGTCGGTTATGGCGTGCAGAAGAAGGAAAATCTGACGGGTTCTGTTGCTGCTGTAAATTTCAAGGATGTAGCTTCTATGCCGGTAGCGAATACTGCCAATATGCTTCAGGGTCGTTTGCCGGGTGTTATGTTGACCAACAATGGTGCCCAGGCCGGTCATGACAGTCCCGAAATCCGTATCCGTGGTGTAGGAACTTTTGAACACAATGATCCGATGGTCTTGATCGATGGAGTGGAAAGCTCGGTAAGCCAGATTGCGGAAATCCCTGCAGATGATATTGAAAGTGTTTCCGTATTGAAGGATGCGGCTTCGGCTTCTATTTATGGTGTACGTGCTGCCAACGGGGTTATTCTGGTGACTACCAAACGGGGCGGTGAGCAGAAACCTACCATTACATATTCCGGTAGTATCGCTTTGCAAGAAGCTACCGTGCTGCCCGATTATGTGAATTCTTATGAATGGGCGAAGATGTATAACGAATGCTGGCCTTCCAAAGCATACACGGATGAAATGTTACAAAAGTTGCAAAACGGATCAGACCCCGATCATTTTGCCAATACCGATTGGGCTAAGGAAATGTTTCGTACAGCAGCCATGCACCAACACCATTTGTCTGTGAACGGTGGTAGTAAAGCGGTACATTACATGATTTCCACTCAGTATTTCCAGCAGGATGGTATCTTGCGTGAAACGGCCAATCAACGTTTTAATTTCCGTTCCAATCTGGATGCACAATTGGGTATTGTAAAATTAGGTCTGAATCTTTCGGGAAGCCGTCAGAACATTGATGAGCCTACTACCAGTGTTACCGGTGAAGGTTTGATGCGCTACCTTACTTGGTTTACCCGTCCTACTGTTCCTGTGCGTTATTCTAACGGACATTATGGATTTTTGGATGGAAATCCCAATATTTCCCAATCCGTATTCAAAAATCCGATTGAAGCTTTGAATATGGGCTATAAAGATAACAAGCATTATCGTTTTGATGGTAAATTCTTTGGTGAAATTGATATCATAAAAGGATTGAAGTTCCGTTCAAGTCTGGCTTATAAATATTATATGAACGATGTGACTACTTTCAATCCGAAGAATAATATAAGATACGATGCTGAAGGAAATGCGCTGACCACAGTCGGTACCAATAAACTGACAGATTATCATTATCTGGAAACGACTTATATTAATGAAAATATTCTGACCTATGATTTTTCTGTAGGAAAACATTCGTTCAATCTGTTGGCAGGCCATTCTATCCAGGCTACCCGTTGGGACAAGAATGAGGCGTCCAAGCAGGGATTCGCTACCGATAATATTTATGAAATGGATGGAGGTACTATGAATGACCATGTGACCGGATCAGCGGAAGAGAGTTCCTTGCAGTCATTCTTCGGACGCTTGAATTATAATTACGGAGGCCGTTATCTGTTAGAGATGAATGTCCGTCACGATGGTTCGTCACGTATGCCCAAGGCACATCGTTATGCTACCTTCCCTTCATTTTCGGGTGCATGGATCATGACAAATGAGAAATTTATGGAGAATGTGAAGTTCCTCCACTCATTGAAATTGCGTGGTAGCTGGGGTAAATTGGGTAATCAGGAAATTGGTAACTATGCTTATGCGGCTACATTGGCGGCTAGTGGCAGTTACTATTTCGGTGATAGCAAACAGATTGGTATGAAGACTGCCAAGATACCTAATGAGAACATTAAATGGGAAACAACTACTATTACAGACTTTGGTTTTGATGCTGCTTTTTGGGGTGGAAAGATCAATGTCACTTTTGACTGGTATGAGAAAAATACCTCGGATATTTTGATGAAGCTCGCTATGCCGGGTATTTTCCTGGGATCTTTGGATGCTCCTTATCAGAATGCGGGAAAGGTTCGTAACCGGGGTTGGGAACTGGCTGCTAATTATTTCGATCAGAAAGGTGACTGGGCATGGCAGGCAGGTTTCTCGCTTTCAGGTGTGAAAAATGAGATTACTGATATGAAAGGGGTAGAAGACATTAAGGATAATACGATCAATCGTGAAGGTGAAGCCATCGGCTCTTATTATGGGCTGAAAGCCATCGGTATCTATCGTACCCAGGCAGATTTGGACCGTGTAAATGCGAACGGACAGAAGATTCTGCAAAACAACCAGGAACCGCAATTAGGTGATATCATGTATGAAGATATAGACAATAATGGTAATATAAATGATGCTGACCGTACTATTATCGGAAATCCGTTCCCTAAAATGCAGTATTCTTTCAATCTGGGATTCTCTTATAAAGATTTTGATGTCAATACATTCTGGCAAGGCATTGCAGGTGTATATCGTTATAATTGGGATGAAACTACTATTTCCAACGGTGGAAACAAGACTAGCCGTTGGTTGGACAGATGGTCTGAAAGTAATCCGAATGGAAGCATGCCTCGTTTGGGAGGAACTATTAATAATAACTATTCTTCATTTTGGTTGACAAAAGGTGATTATTTGCGTCTGAAGAATTTGGAAATCGGATATACTTTCAGGCAAAGAGAGTTTTTGACCAAGTTGGGCGTTCAGAGTATCAGACTCTATTTGGCAGGAACTAATTTGCTTACTTTCACTTCCTTGGACGATTATGATCCTGAAAAACTGAGTACAGATTCCCGTAATGATGTACATCCCAATACAAGAACTTATTCATTTGGTGTTAACGTTAAATTTTAAAAGCAACAACTATGAAATCAATTAATAACTTTATAGGGCTGGCTCTGTTGTCAGGAGCTTTGCTGACTTCTTGCTCTGACAGCTTTTTGCAGAGGGACTCATTGACAGAATCTTCATCCAATACATTTTGGCAGACGCCGGATGATGCTTTGATGGCGTTGGCATCTTGTTATGATGCTTTGCAGAGCAATCAGCTTTATAATTCCGACCAATATTCATTGGGCCCTTTATATATGGATTGTATATCAGATAATGGCGGGCATTTTAATTGGAGTGGCTGGATGGAAGGTTATGATATGGCTATGGGAATTCATACCCCAAGTTCTTCTATCATTGGCAGTTATTGGAAAGATTGCTATGAAGTGATCAGCCGTTGTAATGTGCTGATTGCTAATATTGATAGAGTGGATATGGATGCTTCCCAAAAGGCGATTTATCAGGCTGAGGCAAAGACCATACGTGCATTGATGTATATAAACTTGACTATGACGTATCAGGATGTTCCTTTCCTGACCGCCCCTTTGACCATTGACGAGGCTGAATGTGAAAAGACGGACCGTGCGGCTATTGTGGCTCATGTTATGACTGATTTGCAGGATGCGGCTGAAGTACTTCCGCAAAACGCGTCTTCACGGGGTCATATCACCAAAGGAGCTGCTCTTTCCTTACTGGGGCGTGTGGCTTTGTATAATGAAAAATGGGATGACGCGATTGCTGCTTATAAGCAGGTGCAGGGTTTGGGATACTCGCTTGATCCGAGTTATGCCAAACTGTTTACTCAAAGTGGAGAAACTTCTCCTGAAATCATTTTTGCAGTCCGTTATGAAGGACCGGGTATGAGTGAAGGTGCTGCTTTTAATGCGCATTGGAATACTCCGCTGGAAGCAATGAATGGTACTATAGATTTGGCGGATGCTTATTATTGCAAAGACGGTAAACCGACTACCGATACGAAGATAGCCGAACTGAACGGTGGGGGTGGCTTGGATGTCAGCAAGCCTAATCCTGCTCATTTTGAGAATCGTGATCCGCGTTTATATAGCACTTTGTTTGTTCCCGGTATGCTTTGGAACGGTAAAGGAGGTATAGATACTTCGGCTTCAAATCCGTATGCCAATGTATATGGCGGAGCTGCCGCTTCTCTGTCTACCGTATATGTTTATAAGTATTTTGATCCTACGGATACTTCTAACTCTTGGGATAATGGACAAGACTTTTATGTGGTGCGTTATGCCGAAGTTTTATTATCTTTGGCGGAGGCGATGGTACAGAAAGGAGGCTATGTTTATAGTGATGTAACTGCTTTGGTTAATGAAGTGCGGCAACGTGCGGATGTGAACATGCCCACAGTAGAGGAAGTGGAAGGCACTTCTCTTTCTAAAGATGAATTGTTGGAAGTCATTAAGCATGAGCGTCGTGTGGAACTGGCTTTTGAAGGTTTGCGTTTGTTTGACCTTTATCGTTGGAAGGAATTGGATAAGGCGGTAGCCAATATAGAGAATGAACGCACTATGTATGGCTTGGCTTATGAAGCACGTAAGTTCAACGGTGAGAGGGATTATGTATGGCCTTTGCCGACTGCCGAACTGGATACTAACAAGAAACTGGTTCAGCACGACTTGTGGAAGTAATGTGGAGTGCAGGTTTTCATCACAGGGTACACGGACTGTCACAAAGAAGTAGGAGGCAAATAACCTTTAAATCAAAAAACTGTGTGAATTTGCGTAATCTGTGGTGAAGCCTGGTTGTTCTGACAACTTCTGGAATAAAATTGATAACTTTTTAAAAACGGAAGAGAAATGAGAAAAACAATGATCCTTCTTTTATTTTCCTTCCTGTTGGCAGCATGTTCTGATAGTCCAGTGTGCTATTATCTGGATGCTACCGGCGGTGATGATAATAATAGTGGGTTAGCCCCGGATGAAGCATGGAAAAGTCTGGAAAAGCTACGTGGTGTGAAATTACTGCCGGGCAATAAAGTTTTGTTGAAGCGCGGTGAGGTTTTTAATGGCGAACTTGAAATCACCGGACAGGGTATACCCGAAGATCGTATTTATATAGATGCTTATGGTGATGGTGAACGGAAACCTTGCATTGTGGGATATGATACTTCCTTGTATGCAGCCCGTATCTGTAATTCGGACTATATAACGATGCAGAATTTGGAAATCGTGAATACAGGCAGGCAGCCTCTGCCTTATCGTTCGGGCTTGAAGATAGAGTGTATGGATTATGGCGTATCGCAGAACATTGTTGTCAATAATGTGACTGTACGGGATGTCAATGGTTCGTTGGTAAAAGAAAAAGGCGGAGGGTGCGGTATTTATATAGTGAATGGCGGTGAAAAGAAAATTTCAACATTCAATAGGTTAACCATAGAGAACTGCCATATTTTGAGATGTACCCGTAATGCTATGATTTGGGCTGCTTATAGCGACCGGCAGAACTGGCATCCCAGCAAGCATACCGTGATACGGGGAAATTTGATAGAGGAAGTACCAGGGGATGGTATTGTACCTATCGGTTGTGACAGTACCTTGATAGAATACAATGTAATGCGTGACTGTCCTGATATGCTTCCTGACACAGAGGCGGCAGCAGGTATTTGGCCGTGGAGTTGTGATAATACTTTGGTGCAGTTTAATGAGGTAAGTGGTCATAAAGCTCCGTGGGATGCACAGGGATTTGATTCGGATTGGAATTGCCGGGGAACGGTCATTCAGTACAATTATAGTCATGATAACTATGGTGGCTTGGTATTGGTTTGCAATGACGGCACGGCCGACGCATCTTTTAATGTAGGTAACTTGGGCACTATAGTCCGTTACAATGTGAGTATAGGTGACGGAGTGCGGCCTGAACCGACTCGTGCCGGGATGTTCTCACCGGCTGTTCATCTGGCAGGTCCTGTAAAGGATAGTCGCATTACCCGTAACATTATTCATGTGAACCGTAAACCTGCGGCTGATATCGACCGTACTATGATTACTTTGGATTCATGGGGCGGATATCCGGATAGTACATTTATTAGTGGGAATATTTTTTATGCTCCCGAATCCAGCAGATTCCAGTTGACAGAATCTACACATAATTTCTTTGAAGGCAATTATTACCTTGGCCGGTTCGAGAAATTACCTGAAGATGGTAAAGCCTGCCAATCAGCTGAAATTTATCAGAAGGAAGTACTGGCAAAGGATGAAAACGGTTATCAGGGCTTGGCTTTGTTGATGGATACGGTGGAAGTGACCGGAGTAAAAGGAGTTTTTGTCAATAAGGAAGCCATTGAGAATTTCTTTAGCCGGTTAGAGAAATAAGTAAATAATAGCTGTAATTTAATGAGGGGAGCAAAACTAAAATGACCTGATCATATAGTTCGATAGGTTGTTTTAGTTTTGACATCCCCCTTTTTTATTTATGGTTCATTCTTTCTTCTTTAGATCCATTTCTCCGGAGAAAGAAATTAGATTGTCTGTTTGTGGGGGTGACCTGTATGTTACTGCTGCCATTGGGATAAATGGTGATATTGTAAAGGTAATTGTCTTCCTCGTTCCGTACTTCTAGTGTGATTTTAGCATTTCCCTTTTTGCTATATGTTGAAGTATATTCTGATAAA
>ENA-OQBL01000593-OQBL01000593.1-human-gut-metagenome-genome-assembly--contig:-NODE-593-length-18265-cov-3.508049_pt1 | contig 18265 bp, 29 predicted proteins | sample MGYA00242747_ERZ504553 | MGnify/ENA primary metagenome ERZ504553 (study PRJEB26092, sample SAMD00036240) | human gut metagenome | host: Homo sapiens | study: EMG produced TPA metagenomics assembly of...
AAACACTTTTTTGCTTAAACTCAGGTGCGATTACTTGAAGTAAGTATCGTTCATTACCGCAACGGAATAGACAAGTACCTCGTTCGGGATAACGAATCCTCTCAAATTCAGACTCTTCAATTTGCAGTACATCCATATATACTTTTGGTTCAACACTTCCTGCATTAAACAGAAATTGATGTGTCGGAATTGAGAAAAGCGGTTTTGTATATTCCTTAACGCCCTCAATTAAAAGTCGTCAATATTCTGACTTGCAAGGATAACCGAGCTTTCCTTTTTACGAACACGCTTTGATGCATTTCGTATGTATTCAATAGCCGTCATATTAGTGAGGAATAGATACAATTCATCAATAGCAGCTACAGTATTGCCTTTGCCGAGCAATTCATTTGTCATATACGAAAGAACATTAAAAACGCTTTGCATCCTTAAGTCTGCGGTTAGTATCCATCAAACCTTTAACACCAAAGCAAAGGAAAGTATCATCAATAATATTTGTGTGACCGTTGAAATATTTTGACTCTGTACCTACACACATAGAATGAAGTCCAAGACAAAGTTCTTGTAATGTTTCTTCACGATAAATATTCTTTTGATTATGTTGATAACCCTTGTATTCCTTTTCAAGCAGAGCATATAAATCTTCCATAATCGGATAATCTGTTGGCTTTAACTTGTCATAATCGGTATAGTTGGTTATACCGAAATTTTGATACAATTTAGAAAGTATAATCTCCAATGTGTCAAGTTGTTCATCCGAGAAGTCTTTATATGCTCTGAAGAAGTCTTTCAAGTAGGCAATATGCTGACTTAACCTTGTTACTCTGCGGAATGCTTCGGGTGTAAATTGGTCATATTCCTTATCGGCATCGCCAAAGGATTTAGGCTCAAGAGGGTTGATAATACATTCGCCACTCATGAAGTCGATATAGCAACCGCCGAGAGCCTTCGTCAATTCTTCATATTCCGCTTCGGGATCAAGTGAAATAACTCTTTTCCCCGATTCTCTGAAATTTGTAAGAATGAGTTTCAAAAGGAATGACTTGCCTTGACCGGAGTTGCCGAGAATCAAACAGTTTGAGTTGGTTTTATCTTCGGCACGCCTATCAAAATCAACAAGAATATTTGTGCCGTATTTATCTCTGCCGATAAACAAGCCTTTAGGATCCGTTTTGCCCGAATAGTTAAATGGATACAAATTCGCAACCGAACTTGCAGGGAGTACACGCTCAAACTGTTCTCTAAAGATATTGTATCCGACAGGCAAAACAGTTAAAAAGCCTTCCTTTTGTCTTAGTGTAAGCCTATCAACAGACATCTTTGACCTTGTAAGTTCCATTTGAATTTCGGATTGCAACTCACGAAGTTTTTGCATACTGTCAGCCTTTAATTCAAGAAATACAGCACAATGTAGCAACGGCTCTTTATTTTTTCTAAGCTCTGCAATCAAATTAACGACATCTTCAAGATTGCCCTCGGCTGTAATGTTTTCCTGAACATCGTTTGAACCAGTTGAAAGTTTGTTTTTTCTTGTAGCATTTTGTATGATTTTCCTTTGCTCAATAGCATCAACCATGCGAGAATACAAATGAATAGTTAAATTGTTTCTGTCCGCTAGAGTTGAAAACAAAGCAAGTTCTTCCGTAGTAGGCGGATATTCCTTGATTGCCCATACACATCTGTAACTGTCACCGCATACATAATGGTCTGTTGAAAATTTTATTGTAGACGGCAGTATCATATCAAAAAATGATTTTGTACGAATTACTTCCTTTTCTTCTTCGGTTAATTCTTTATTCTTTTTCTTAAACATTACTGTTCGCTCCTTCCTTAACAGCTACAACGATAAGCCTTCCGTCATTTTGAGAATACTCACAAGTGGACAATGTCAAGAACTCATCATCGTAACCAAATTCATAATCTGAGTGATACAACGATTTTGAATACAGCTCCTTAATTTTTTCGTTGTAATGGGATTCACCCGAATTTTCAATAAACGAATACCATGAATCATCAGACTTAACTTTAGCAACACATACAATATGATAAATTGCCTTTTCATTAGGTGTGATGAATTCAATGATTTGGTGTTTATTAAAACACTCTTTATTCTTAAATTTCATAAGTGGTGCAAACATTCTACCATTCTTCATATTATGACCATAAATAATGAGATTTTTTGAAATACCGATATTACAGTTGGCATCCATAAATGGCGTACCCATATATGAATATTCCTTATTAAAATCTCGGCGCAAGTAGAACTCTGGATTTTGCTTGGTTAACATAACCGGATAGTTGACATCCATATCCACAACCTTTAACCAACCGACACAATCCTTATTTTTAAGCATTAAATCATAAACCTTATTCGTGGTGTCTGTGTCTCCATCTTCGTTTTGCTCCTCAATGGATTTAGCAATTGTTTCAAATTGCTGTTGATCCTTTGAATCTTCAATACTGCAAATGCTCACATAAGTAAGTATCGCAGCCGCTAATGCATATGTAACAATCATAAATACAGTTAAAAATCACTTGAATCATTTTATAGCACCGCCTTTTTGAGCTTTTCTTCATCAAATCCATCCTCTCCGTCAACATCGGGAATCAATTCGCCCTGCATTGAAGCTCCGAAGTAAATAGCAAGAAAGCGCTTAATATCATCTTTATTCATTCGTTTAACTTCAAAGCCTTGTTCGGCAATTGCTTTTTCCACTCGGTTAATCTGATTGAATTTCTGTTCTTCTTTTCTTTTCTAAAACGAACAGCCATCATGAATTGTCGAGCTGTTGACATTTCAATTTGAATGTTATCAAGATAATCAATATCTTTTTCAAGACATTTCCTAACACTTGAATTCTGCTCATTAGCCAGTCGATCAAGCATAAAGTTTTTATTATCATCAAACCTTTCGCATGAATCAATGCAGGAGATTTCAATATTAGGCTGAGCCGATAGCACTTGCATTAAATGCCATATTTTGATTTCGATATTTTCTTTTGAAAGAACAGAAATATTCGTTGGACTGATAAGGTAATAAACAAGCTCACCGTGAGCTGTTTTTATACCTCTTTTTGTAAATGTTTCAATACCAATAAGGTCTTGAACCGTATTTTTACTTTTCTTTTTTGCCATTTTCATCACCTACTTTTGTTTTATTCTGTTTGGGGAGTGTTTCGTCTTTCAAACCCCATTCGTAATATTGCTGTGTTGAAATAAAAAACTTGATTCCATATTTAATGAAATCAAGCATTGTTGTTCCGTCCGCACGGATTGATAAAAGAGCATATGTTCCGACAAGTACAGCCGGAATCATCAGTTTTGTTGTTGCCAATACAATAGCTGAAAATAATGCACCGATTATAACTACAACAAAATCCTTTAATGACCACAGCCACAAGGTTGCAGACGCTCTCATATTCTGCGGATAAATATATTGTTTTTTCATTTTTCCTCCTGAATTTCGGATAAAATAATAACGCCCATCAATGACGAGCGTTAACTGTTTAATATATTATTAAAATCCATATTGCCTTTCTATATCATCGAAAACTTTAGAGGCAAGTGATACTTTACCATTTTTAATATCTTGCAAGCCTCTTTTGATTGAAACATCAAGTTTTTCAACATTAAATTCATTTTCTTTTTCTGTATTTTCATACTTGTTCATGACTATTGCTACTTTCTATTATGATATGTTCATCATAACATATTGCAATATTAAAAACAATAAATATTACTTACCAACTGCTTTAACAAGGTTAACAGCAGAAGTACCCATATGAACTGCACTCATAACATTAACTTTAACGCTTGTATCTAATCCAAATTGCTGTGCTATTCTCGGAACTTCAGTCGCACTCATCATAATACCAATAGCAAGTAACATATTTGTACTCCATGAAAGCAAGCCAAGGAATAGAAGTGTTGTTTGCAAAAAGGCAGTTAAGCACAATGCAAATACTTGTTTCACCCAATTGTTAAACCCATCTCCGTAACCTCTTGGAATAGAGAACATATACAAACTACCTACGGCAAGCTGAATAAGCAGTATTCCGCCACGCTTAATATTATCAAAGAAGATTTTAAATACACAAAATCCTAATGCAATCAGCGTTATAAGTTCAAAAAGTCCTGCTGTAATCATTGTGCCACCGGGATTAAACGATGAAACAAGCACTTTTGTAGCAAGACTTCCGAGAGAAATATATTGCTCGCCTGCAGCTATCGTTACCAAGTCTTTAGCAAATGTATTTTGCAAAGAAACACAAAATTTGTATAACTCAATTGGCGTAATCGTAAATAAAGAAACTGCCATAAAACCTTTAATCCAATTAAGTGCAGTTGTTTTAATATTTGCTCTGCCGGTTTGATATTCGATTGCAAGATCAAATGCAGATACAACAACACCTACTACAAATAGGCTCCAACCGAATAAAGAGAACAATTTAACAACAGCTTGTACCCATGACAAATCAAAAAGTCTCTGTACCCATATTTGAAATTTGCGTAAAGAAATTAGCGATCCCATCATATATTGACTTAAAAATGCCATTGAATAAATCTGTTTAGAATGGCATCAATGATTGAATCGGAAATACCCGAAAAGGCATTTCCGATTGCATCACCCATACCGGAGATTATATCTCCTAACCAATCAAAAACTAATAATCACCTCCAATAAAAAATGATGGTTGAAATAAATCAACCATCTATATAAAAATCAAACCATTACATATTTTCAAAAAGGTTTTCCTTAAAGGAGTATCACTGCTTTTTTTACATTCTGTTTTATGACTTCTTGCATAATTGAAATTCCAATAGCTACGCCTTTTTTCGAATATAGCTCTTTGCACATCGTCACAACACTCATCTATAGTATCCATAAAATCATCGAAACATATTTCTTGATTTTCCAATAAGACGCAGGAGAATTTTGATTCGGCATCATCTTTTTTTGACTTAATGGTATTGATTTCGGTATTGACTTTTCGATTATATGCATTGGTTTGGATTTGTGAATCATATAGAATATCTAATACATCTTTCATTGGCTATTACCTCTACAATATTTTTATAGCTTGATAATAGCAAATTTTTTCTGATTTTAAATATTTGATGCTTATTTGTCGAGTATATATTCTGTTTCGTAATATTATTACATACCAACAATACCCCAAATATAAAGTGGAGCTGTAAGCGTAAAGATTAGACAAGCGAAAAGAATAGCAGGAGCCGCAAATTCAAATTGACCGTGTTTTCTGTAATCAAAATACGCTGTGCCGATTTTAACAAAGAAAAGAACGGCGAGAATTGTATCGACAACAGGAAAGACAACATTGTTTACAACTGTTTTTATTTGAGATTTCGCCGAATTCCAAGTGCTTGTAATTGCAGTTGAAACATCTCCGGCGGCATAGACTGTTGTTGCGGTAAAAAACGACATACACATACAAGTGCAACGGCAAAAATCAGCCCACTGCTTTTTAAGTGAATTTATTTATAACTTTGTTCATTTAGAATACCTCCGTATTTCTTCAAAATTTGATTTGACTTTATCGTCAGAATGATATCTGACTGGAATTTTGAGCATTTCTGCTCGTGAAATTTCTTCCACCATTTCATCCGTCCAGTAATCCCCAAATACCCACAGTTCATCAATCATCCAAATCAGACTGAAATCAGCAAGTTTTCGTTGTTCTGTTTCTTTATCACTTTGGGGATTGGTCATTAAGATGTAAAAATGCGGAACGACAGGAGCCGCACCGCATTCTTTCATAGCATACTCGCCAAAACGAACAGCATTTATTACATCTTGATTGGGATTATCTGAAAGCGGAGCACAAATATATACTCGTTTCATCATTTATCCTCATCTTTTTTCATTTTTAGTTTAAGTACAAGGACGGCAACAGCCGCACCAAGTCCAACACCGCCAAGACCTATCCAAGTACCGATATTCCTCTCATCACCCGTTTTTGGATTATGAGGAATATACGGTTTAATCGTTACTGTTTGTCCGTCATCGTTAATGTCAGCATGAGCGGTTAACTCGACACCGTTACAATACAACGTCTCAAACACTACAAGTTTGGTATCCTTTTTAATAGCCGAACCGTCAAAAGTAAAGGTGACTTCTACTTTGCCGTTTGCCTTATCGGGTACAAACTTAACGGTCGAAGTGATTTCTTTACCTTTCACCATAAACGGCTTGCCTGTGGCTTTATCCATTAATGTGCCTTTGATAACATATTCGGTATTAGGTACTAAATGCTTGTACTCAACAGTATCTTTTATGGTTATTTCACCTTTTGCGATGACTTCCTTTTTGCCATTAACGGTTGCTGTTGTCTTTAGTTCGGGTACTTTATCATTGATTGCAGTAAGTTCAACCACTTGTTCATTATCTTTGATTGTTACAGTAAATACATCTTCATTATCGAGATAGCCGTCGGCTGGCTTGAGTTCCTTTATAAGGTATTCGCCGAAAGGAACATTGTTAAATGCGAAGATACCGCTTTCATCGGTGATAGCAGTTAAGATTGCGTTTTCTTTTGTGAATTCGGTAGTATCCGATTTAAACAAACCAAAGGTTGCACCCTTGATTACTTCCTGCGTTTCTCTGTCAATTTTTAAGCCTTTAACAGAACCATAAATGAGATTGTTTTCGATAGCTTTATCGTTATTGATTTTAATATCAATAACCTTTATGTCCTGACCTTGATATTCGGTATCAAACTCATATTTTGTATCGGATAAGATATAGTGCGCATCGGTTGCGATTTCTTTTGCGTACCACTTAAAGCCTACCGGCAAATCACAATCAAAGACAATGCTTCCATTTTTATCACAATTTGCAAAAGTGATAAGAGCATCTTTTGGAATAACATCGCCGTTGCTTGCTTTAATGTCCTCATCGGCATAAATACCGAATCTTACACAAGTAATTTCACCGTTATTGCCAATACTGAATGTCTTGTCCTCTGCCATAATCTTTTTAAGTGAAACCGAAACCTTTTGTCTATCGTTATACACCGAAATGTCGGTTGAGGTAACGGAAACATTCTGTCCTGCATAGGTGAGTTCAGCATCATACTTGGCGGCATTATGAACATATCCGTTTGGTGCAGTCTTTTCAATAACTGTATATTTACCGAGATAAAGTTCTTTTGATTTACCCACACCGTCATCGTCGGTTGTGATAGTATCAACCAAAGTGCCTTGCTCATATCTTACCGTACCGTCGAGAGTGGTTATATCTTCGGCAGCATAGATTTCAAAAATTGCTCCTTTAAGATTACTTATACTGTATTTCGGAGTGTATACGCCTTTGTTTTCTTCAACAGATGAAAAAATCTCACCTGTTTTAGTGATATTGATTACACCTTTTTGTGCAACATCTCGTGCCTTAACCTTTACTACGGTAACGCCTGTATCGGTTGATGAATTTTCTTGACTGATAGAAAACGGAATCGGAGTATCGTCAAGAACATATCCATATGGTGCTTGTACTTCTTTAAGAGTATAATCACCATACGGCAACTTTTCAGGTGTGATTAAATATCCCTCTTTGTTGGTGTAGAAAGTATGAACCGAAGTTACTTGAGGGTAGGTGTACTGCATTGTAACTCTGTGATTATCACTATCATAAATCTCGAATGCCGCACCCTCGTAAGCTATCTGCTTTCCTGTTTCTTTATCAAGCTTAACTACCTTGAGATACGATTCAAAATTCTTGTTGTTGATAAGGAATTTGTAAGTCTTGCCGTCTTTATTGATGAAGACATCGAAATCGGTGATAAGTTCTCGTCCTGCCCAGCCTTTGGTTTGATGAACTGTATATACTCCATACGGAAGTAGTTTTTGTACTTGCAAAGCCGTCTTTCGTCACAAACAATAGTATCTCGTTCGTCTTTGTCGGCATTTTACAAAAGAACCTTGCCGATTTAAGATAGACTTTGGAACTCCGCACCTTTTTTCGGGTGTTTTCAATTTTGGTATCGCCGTTTATCCGTATGTTTGATAATGCTGATTTTTACCCTTGATAACTTGTTCCATAACAGTCATATCGGGTGCGTTATTGTATTCAACTGTATAATCTTTCGGGTCTGCACCTACCTTATACACCGTATCATTAAGCAAATATCCCTCACTTGGACTGATTTCTTTTATTGTCCAATCTGTTCCGCAACATAATAGTCTGTAGTAAATGAACCGTTTTGGTCAGTTGTATATTGAGCGACAAGGTCATTACCTTTTAAACAAACCATATACTGCACCGCTGAGTTTTGCGTCGCCTTGTGCGTGTCCTTTTTCGTAGTCTTGTTTTGTGACATTAACCCTAAACTTTTTTTAAGAACATTAGAAAACTGAACGGAAGCTGTCTGACCGCTTACAATGGTTACTGTTTGTGTTTCTTGCGGAACATATTTGACATCCGTATATTCAGAAATCTGATAATTGCCGGGTGCAAGATTGGCAATGTTTATTTCACCATTGGCATTGGTTGTTACATCTTTAGAAATGCCATTACCGCTTATATGAAATCTTACATTGGAAACCTCTCCATCTTCGCTGACTTTCATCAGCTTAGCATTACCCAATGAAACTTTAACATTTAAGTATGCTTTTACCGGGTCTGAAACCGACTGCCCAAAAGTAACGATGTCTTGCAGCTGTCCGCTTTGCGGTCCGATTTTTTCATCAGTCCATGTGATAACGGCTTTACGCTGACTGTTCTTTTTATTTACAGTAATTAGCACATCATCTTTTGGTGCTTTTTCTGCTGTGATAGTAAGCGAATTACCGGATTTACTGAATGTAAGTCCACTACCGCTAAAATCATAGTTTGAAAGCACTCCGTTTGTATCGTTTATGGTTGCGCTGTAGTTCTTACCGTTCCATTTTAATTCAACGCTTCTTGCTTTGCTTTTACTTCTACTTGCAAAACTCGGAACAGTTGTATGCTGCTTTACACTTTTTTCAATGCGAGAATAGTGGCTGAAAATTTTACTTCTAAGCGGATGTTTGCTTGAAATGATTTCTTTAATATTGTGCTTGCCATGTTTAGTAGCATCAACATGGTTGAAATTCTCGTCACGCTCTCCGATTACCGTTTCCCAAACAAGAAGTTGCGTTGCAAGATGATTAGCACAATCATCAGCTTTTGATGAATTCGTAGAAACCCAATCTACTGAGTTTTTGCCTGTGTAACCATACTGCATAATTCTTCCGAGATAAACTTTTATTGTGTCAGGATCAATTGTTTTATTATATTTACTTGGATAATTATCCCAAAAGCTCTCTGCTTCCTTTGAAAGTTTATCTCCCGTATATAGTGAAACACCGGGTTCGATACAGTAACAGGAATCGCCCTCATAATCGCCAATAGCCTTAACGGTTACATAGTCCGTGTTAAAGGTGCTCCAACCATTCATAAGCTCGTATGCAGGATGTCCCCAATGTTCCTTGTTTGTTTCTTTACCTCTCGGCAGGTCAATAATATATACATCCTGCTTAGTGGCAGCGTGCGCCGTTGCAGTTACGCCAATAAGAGAAGAAAAGCACATCAATACTGCAAGAAACAATGATGTACTTCGTTTTATAAATTTCTTCATTTAGATAATTCCTCCTTAAAATGAAAAAGCACACCGAAAAACGATGTGCTTTAACAATGGTTATTTTTAGTTTTAATTAAGCATAGCCAATATAAATATTATAGTTACCATTTCCTGTGCTTTCTGCCCAAATCCATACATCAGTAAATCCTTCGACATTCTTATATCTGTTCAGTCTGCTCTTGATATCTCTTTCAATATTGGAACAATTGGCATTTGCATTGATAGGATTATCCCAACAATCCGTGCAACTGCTGTCAAGATTTAAGCCGATACTTTTAGCATAATTCTTTGCATAGCTTACATAGTGGTTTACATCAAAAGATTTTTGAGTAGTAGTATGTTTCTTTGTTGTTGTCGGCTTTGTGGTAGTGGTAACTTTTTTGGTTGTAGTTTCTTTTCTTGTCTGCTTAATTGTTGTAGAACTTGACTGTACCGACTTGGCATTTGTCTTTGTAGGTGTTTCTTTTTCAGTTCTACCAGTGTTCTTTTTTGGTGAGGTTGAAATATTCTTATTATTACCTTTTGTTGAATCAGACGGTTTCTGTTCATTTTCTTTAGAAACAGATTTTTCCTTTGACGTTTCATCCGATTTTTGAACTTCCGTATTTGTTGTGCCTTCATTTTCGGACTGACTTTCAACTGAGGATATTATACTGCTTTCTGAAATCGGCATTGGCGTTTTGGCTTTGTTTGAGCAACTTACCAATATGAGTGCTGATAAAACGATAAACGATATTGTTAATATTAACTTTTTAGTCATATGTATCTATCTCCTTTCAACTGTACATTAACTCTAAACAGAGAATAAATCAAGTGAAATATAGGGGAAGGTCCGTTTTTTAGTAGTATTGATAAAAAGGAACTATGACTAATTAAGCAATATTACCAAACATACCTACATGGACTGTTCAAACGATGACTCTTCGTCCGGGATTTCCTCGAAATCCGAGTTTAGCAAATCATCAAGTTCTGCCTGTGCTTGCACAGTCTCGTTATACGCATTTACAAGGCAATTTCTAACTGCATCTGACGCTTCCTTTGTAATCGGATTTGCATAAGGAATGTACTCGGTTACTCCTTGCTCGTCCTTTACTGCTCTTGAGGGCATTGAGGCAAAAAGACCATTTTTGCCTTGAATCAATCTAACCCCATGAATAGCAAATGTGTCATTAATTGTTAGTGTAGCATAAGCCTTGGTTTTGCTTTCGTCATTAATCAATCGATCAATTCGTGCCGCAATAGTAGTTGACATAAGTATTCCTCCTTTAATTCATTTCCAAAGGAATAAAGGTACAATACATATCTGACTGCACTTCTTCCTCTGAAATGTTTTCGATTTCTTTGAATTTATCAGCATAAAAATCTGCCTGTTTATCGGTTAACGGTATAAAGTTTTCATCACCGTTATCACCGACAATAAGAATAGGACCGGCATAAATGCTTTGTCCGATTTTACGATTTCCATCCATCCCAATTAACTTTGCCTCATCATTTCCGATAACACAGGCTTCATCGTTAAATGGGTGTGTCAGTTCAATCAAACCGCCGACAGCGGCGCTGAGATCTTTGTAATCATTGATATGCATATTAAGAACAAGCGGTGTATGGTGCGGTGTAATATATACTGCCTTTTCTCCATTCATCTCTTCGCAGAGTGAAGTATCAAAATTATCAAGTTCTTTATATCCAACAGAATCAACATAGAAGCATTTGCTATCTGCATTTGAATCTTCACTGTCAAACACCTCAACTACATCACTGACTGATAAGCTGGTACCTTGATAAAGCGGTGGTTTATCACTCTCATTAAGCTTAGCAAACACACCCTCTAAATCATCTGTATCCAAATCGCCAAAATACACTTGTTTATACATGTCGGAATTTACACCGCCATGTTCTTCAGCATAAGAAAATGGTGAGAAGCGTTTCGTATTCTCATCCTTTTCTGCGTTGATTTGATAGATTTTTACTCTCATATATCCTCCTTACATTTGCTGAACCGTCTCCAACGATTCAGCCTCTTGCGTTTCTAATTTGCTTTTTGCCCAATCAGGTAACACATCATCTCTTGCTATGCCCAAAAAGTCTTGCCGATAGAATGAAGTGTATTCATTATCCTTTAGAAAGATACCATAGATACTTCGACCAAGAGAACTTGGAGAACATCCAAACCCGGCTGTTGCTAAAAACAACTGATTGTCAGGGGATTTATATTCATCCGCAAGAATAGATGGTTTCAGAAGCAATACTTTGCCTAAAAGTTCTTGTCCTGCCATTGATTCGCAATCATCAGCCGAAAACATATGTAACTCATCAAAAGCAATTCGAGTTTTATCAATTAGTGCATTGATTAGAACAGGGTGATTGTTTATGAGATATTCATTTCGCAAATTGCTGTCGGGGATAGCAATCAGCTCACTCCAATTTTTGTTTTCCTGTGAGTATCGTGCATCCTGCATAGCTCTTTTTATATTACAGGCAAGAATATAACTGACTCGGTCTAAGCCAAACTCGTCAATAATGCTTTTCATGAAATCAGTATTCAGGTGATTATCGGCAAAGTTGCAATCAATTGCATTATGAAGAGCGGTTGCACAGCGTGAGTTTTCTAAGTCACTTTGACGCCAAATGTCAACCTCATTACAATGTCTTGCTGTATTAAGAGAACTGCGATAAAGAGGGATTTTGTCCGACATTTTCATATCCTCCTTTTTTCTTTGATCTCTCAACGAGTAAATGAATCAAAGCAGCATCCTGCTCCGCCTCCGGTAGTTGATTCAAAAACTCTGCAAGGGTAATGGTTTCTTTTCCTTCCTTTTCATTTTGACAGTTATTACAAATTTTTTCTTTCTTTATGATAATCTCGTCTTTTGAAAAAGTAAGACTCACAATGCTGTTGGCAGTAATGCCGGTTAAAAAGCGAACTGATCGGGGTATCGTTAATCTGCCTCGGTCATCAATTACCTTATACTGTTTATCCATTTTTAACTTTAACCTCCTCGGTAAATTATTTTTTCAGACAGAATCTTGTCCACATCAATCTCACGATCAAACAAGGAAAATTGGAAGTATGACTTCATTCGTTCCGATGTATCGTAATTTGATATGAGAAGTTCTGAATATTGTTTGCCTCCCTCATATCGTTGAGCAATATTGTTAATTCGTGTAATACCTTCAATAAGAATTCCCGGTCTTTGATATAACTCTCTGATTTCAGGACAGTCATTGTATGACAAAAGAAACTTGCCTTGTATATTGCAAAGCGTATTCGCAAGTCTTTCGTGATCGTCCTTTCCGAATCCGCCACCGTCATAATAATCTTCGGTATTGTAATATGGAGGATCACAATAAAAAAACGCTGATTGGTCTGTCATACTGACCTATCAGTTTTTCAAAAATCTTTGTTTTCGATAATCGTATTACGGAGTCTTGCGTGTGCAGCACGAATTAGGGGAAAGTTCTTCCACATATCGTGTGGTTGACTTCCAAAGGCTGTCAACGCCGGATGCATAACTGTATCGAATCAATGAATAATAATATGCTGCTCGCTGACAATCAGACAAATCATCGTCTTTTAAGCGATTCGTCATATATTCAAAATCTGCTCGTGAGTCAAGTGAAAACTCTAACCATTTAATCAATTCTTCCGGCTTTTCCTTAACGCAACGATATAGATTTACTAAATTTTGATTGAAGTCGTTATACACTTCGAATTTGTCAGGTTCTTTATGAAACAAAACCCAACCGCCACCTCCGAACACTTCAATATATCTACCATAGTTAAGGGGTAGGCGTTTAACAATCTCTTCACGCAGAGCCTTTTTTCCGCCTACCCATGACATAAAGCTGTTCATAATATTTAGGGCAAGCTCTGTGTGTTATTTGTTTCTATATGGTCTCGGCACAGGGTTATATTTTCCGTATTTTTTATCGCATTCGTCAACAACTCTTTTATACAGCAAATCTAAATCAACATCGGTTAAAATATGCCAATATTCCGATTTGTGACAAACACGAAAATCGTATATATATCGTCTTGCCGCAGCACACTTTTTTCTTTGCGATTTTGTCTGTGGATTTGGATATCGGTGCAATATTTTTCGTGCCCACCTATAATCCTCAACAGTAAATGAAATCACACGATTAGCAAGTGCTTCATACGGTTCCATTACAATCACCATTTTTGTTTAATTCAGCCTGCAGCGATGCAATTTGCTCATTGAGTTTATTCATTCGATGAAGCTGAAAGCAACACATAAAAGCGACTCCGACAGAACCGCCGACCATTACGCCTAAAACAAAACACAACAGATTATTCATCCCATACACATCCCTTCATCTTCACTTTCATCTGGACCTACAATATTAACATAGTCGCTAATAGCCAATAATGCCTCATTGTAGCTTCCGGAGTTTGTAACCTTGTCAATCATCTCTTTTGCTTGCTCATCAAGACCGTTTTCTCTAAGAGTACGAGCCGCAATGCCCATTAGATTAAAGATATTGCTGTCTTGACCGATAAGCTCGCAATCCGGTTTTATGACTTCTTGGCTTTCGTTATTAACAACTTCTTCCTTGTCAGAAAGTCTGTTGTCAATATAATCTGATAACCAAGTGCCGCCAAACACCTCATGCGTACCGATTCGCCACATTGCAAGTTTAGGAACATTGACATCTGCATTATCAAGTGGAAATAAAAGATTTGTAATTTCACCCGACTTAAACGAGTAGATATCTTCAAATTTGGAATTATTCATAAGAATGTTTCGTTTTGTGAAATCCTCGTTAATTCCTTGAAGCCAATCATTAAGGTCACCACCGCAACCTTGAAGAATTAAGCCTTCTTTATCTTTCATTTTGAGCAAATCCAGCTCATTGATTTCCTTAATCATATGTAAGACCACCATCCTTGTTAATATATTCATCTAAAGTATCGAAAGTAGGTATATCACCAGACAGCAAATGTTCAAAATCACTGTCTACACCTGAAAAAAATTCAAGTCGCTTTCATCAGTAAGTTCAATGTATTCTTGATTGCCAAAGTCAATCTCTTCGGCTGTTACCAATGAACCGGCATGATTAACAGTCACTTTACGCTCAAGCGTTTGCATTTCACAGTTATCATCGTCATACCGTAAATGATAAATATGTAATCCTTTAGGAACATCATCCTCAGTTAATCTTTCATTTGCGAAAAGACCGGACTTTCCGAATATTTCAATTACGGAATATTCGTCAACACTACTGCAAATGTATTTGTTGCCCGATAAATTGAGAACCAATCCTCGCTCAGCAGGACTCATCTGCCAAATATCAGCTGCAAAATCAACTGCTGACACTTCTGTATGAGGCAGTTCTCTCGAAACAACTTTTCCGTTTTGATATGTTTCAGCTCCACAGTTTTCTCCGAAATCCTCATCAGCCCACTTGATTGTGAATGTCAATTCAGGATAATGTTTTGAAAGATTACCGATAATTCCTTTCGCCGGTTCCCAGGCTGTTAAAAAATTTAAGCTCATTAGGGTTATCGCTTTTATGGTATTTGTATGCAAGCGAGGTTGTACCCCAATTCTTAATTGTCCAATCATACCAAGTAGCCGAGTTATAATAGTGAATATTTGAAACTGCTGCTATGCCTAAATTCCATATTTCCTTTTTATCTTCTGTCAAACCATTTGCATATTTCTTCAAATATTCCATGAAATCATCAAAAGTACCCTCACGACTCAAATCCTCGTTGGGTATCTTATCAAGAAAGTCCTTAACAAGAGCAATGCCCTCACGAGTATCTGAACCTTCGGGTATATCCAAATCTTTCGGTATCGGTAAAACCTTCTTAAAATCGATAGAACCTCTGCCAAACGCATCAACCTGAATTGCTTTGAGCATTTCGTCAATCAATTTTTGGTTACCACTGATGGTTAAAATGTTTCGTATATCGTTAGCCATTTAAACCTCCTTTGTTTCTTTCATCAATTATTTTAATTCGCTTTGCAAGTGCTTCAACTACATTTACGGTGACCGCATTTCCTGCTTGCTTATACTGTTGGGAATCACTGAATCCTGCCTCTCGTGATTTCAAATACTGTTCATCGGAAAATCCTTGCAGTCTCCAACATTCCTTTGGAGTAAGTCTGCGAATAAAACCAACAAAGCATTGAGTATCGGCAACAATAATCAGCAATGCAATTTTGTTTTCCTTTTCGTCAAGTTCCACGAATTCGTGAAGTCTTGCATATATATCAGAAAACTCATCCGCATTAAATTCACCAACTAAAACAAGCAACGCTGAATGTTCGCCCTTATGCTTGCTTACTCCTGAATTTTGTCTTGCTGTGATACATCTTGCAATTTCAGTGAGTTTAGGATCAGCATTCATGTCAATGAAATAGTAGGTTTGTGACGGCGTAGTAGTTAATGTATGTGCTTCATTCTTTCCTACACGACCTCGCCTCTGTTTTTGCCCTAAGTATGCAATATCAATGCTATCACCGGGTTTAGCGTATTGATAACCAAGCTTTGTGTTGCTGATAACAGGAATTAAGTAAAGTCCTGTTTTTCCGCCAAATCCTCCTGCCGAGCTTGTGAGAGTAATTGATGTACCATCAACGGAGTACACTCTATCACCTTCACTTCCTCGGATGCATCGGACAGTATTTGAAGCAGTTGCTTCAGGGAAAGCAAATATTTCGCCTTGCACTTTTTCTCGATAATAGCAGACAATGTACAATCGCTTTCTTGACTGGGGAACTCCGAAATTTTTGCTGTTATACACTTGCCATGTGACATCGTACCCCAATTCATCCAATGAACTGATGATTTTTTGAAATGTCCTGCCTTGGTCGTGGTTAAGCAATCCGGGTACATTTTCAAGCAGCATATATTTAGGTTTTTTAACGGAAGCGATTCGGGCAATTTCAAAGAACAAGGTTCCTCTTGTGTCTTCAAATCCGCCTCGCTTTCCAGCAATAGAAAAGCTCTGGCAAGGGAATCCTCCGCAAATAAGGTCGATATCGGGAAGTGCATTTGGATTGATTTCTCGTGCATCATTAAAATACAATTCTCCTTTCGTATCATATATTGCCTCGTATGTCTCTTTGGCTTTTTCATCTATCTCGCAAAAGCCGACGCACTCAAATCCGCCGACTCTGTCAAGTGCAGATCTAAAGCCACCAATTCCGGAAAACATATCAAGATATTTGATACCCATAAGGCATCAGCCTTATATTTACTTTTATCACCTCACATACTCATTACAGGACCATCAGACTGTTCATCAGCAAGATCGTCTGTAGTTTCTTCTACGCACATAGCATTTTGCTCTTGCTCAATTTCCTGCTCCGTGAGTTTTCTAAAACTATCTTCTTTAGGAACAAGAGCCAATGTCCTGCCGTTATCCCAGTTCATATGGATTGATCCGACATCATCGACAAATTGCACAGTACCTCTTGTGCCGGGTGGAACTGCTTGAGGATCCTCCATAGAGATAAGTTCAAGTCGAGTGCCCTTAGGGTACTGCTCCTTATATCGTTTAGCTTCTCTTTCAAGTTTTAGGAATTCGTTTATTACTAACACCTCCAAATAGTAAAAGGCAACTGACTTGAATCAGTTGCCTTTATCACTTTATTTAGTTTAAATTTAATCCTTTTCTTGCTATTTTTATTGCATCAATAATTATTTTAAAATTCTTATCACTGTATAATTCTTTATCAATTATATCTTCAAGTAACATTTTGTCACCTAAAATCATACTTTTAGCGAATTGCCATAATTGATGTGAATTAACACTAATGCCTCTTATATTTATTTGATTAAAATCTATGTAATTATATTTTATTGAGTTCTTTGAAGCTTCCCATAAAAAGTCATCACTTGTTATTGTATATAAGGCTGATAAGAATTTCCTATTAAAATACGAATGGGATTGTTTTAGTGTTCCAATCTCATTCAAAAATCTTTCTTTATGTTTTTGTCCTGTGAACATATCATCGCCTCCGTATTTAACAGAATAATATACATTAATGTAATAAAATAGCAGTAATTCCATTTTGCTTGTTTAAAATGCAAAACTGTTGTTTAAATCATTTATTCCTGTCCCGATTTAAAGGAATATCATAAACGGATTTTGGTAATCCTCATTGGAATCTCACCAGCCCCCTCCAAGCGACCCGCTACCATAGCGGAAGTATCATTATGAGTTTGTATTTTCATTGCAATCTCTTCATACCACTGAAAGAGAAAAGACATTACTGTTGTTCGCTCCCTTTTACAGATCATGGCGCAGTAATTCTTTCTGCTGAGACGATTTCATACCCCTCATACAAACCAAAGTATTTATGATATTGGTATTCTATTTAATGAAAAGGAAAAGTCCTTTCATTAAATAGAAATTTCTGGGGTTTATTTTTCGGGGGTATTTTCAAAAATGTTTAAATATTTTAAAAAGTTTTTTCTTTGCTCCCTCTACAGATTCATATATTGACGAAATATGTTTTCCTTCTTCTAAAGCAATTTCTTTATATGTTCCTGAACCCAGTCTCATGTCTATCTCCTTCTATCTAGTCTCTTACTTCTGCTGTATCTATGTTATATACCTAACAGAAAAAAGCCATCCCTTTGAGGACAGCTCCTTCTTCCTATACACT
>ENA-OQBL01000594-OQBL01000594.1-human-gut-metagenome-genome-assembly--contig:-NODE-594-length-18257-cov-5.023607_pt1 | contig 18257 bp, 20 predicted proteins | sample MGYA00242747_ERZ504553 | MGnify/ENA primary metagenome ERZ504553 (study PRJEB26092, sample SAMD00036240) | human gut metagenome | host: Homo sapiens | study: EMG produced TPA metagenomics assembly of...
AGTAATCTTCTCAGAAGCCATAGTAGTAACCCTCCAATATAAATGGTTTGTTTGTTGATTTCAGATGATTTTTAAGCAGCGGTCACGCGGCCATCAGGCAGCGGGCTCCTCCTGCTTGTCGGCATAAGCCTGCATTGCAACGGCCAGACCAGACAGAGTGCTGGTGAGGGCGCCTGCGAACATGGACAGCATGCCTTCGCGGTTGGGCAGCTTTGCGATTGCGTTGGTCTCGGCAGCGTCCATGACCTTGCCTTCCATAAAGCCAGCCTTCACGACGAACTTCTTGGACTTATCGCCATCCTGATACTTGCACAGGATGCGGGCAGCGGACATGGGATCCGCTTCGTGAGCAAAAGCGATAGCGGTATCGCCCTTGAACTGCTCAGCCAGGCCCTCCAGAGAGGTACCCTTGACAGCCAGACGCAGCATGGTGTTCTTCACGACCATGTAATCGACGCCTGCCTCACGCAGCTCCTTACGGAGCTTGGTGTCGTTCTCGACGTTAATGCCGCCGTAAGCGACGACGCAGCCGGAAACCGCACTCTCAAACTTTGCCTTCAGATCAGCGACATAAGCCTGCTTTTCAGAAAGAATCTTTGCACTGGGCATTCGGTTTCACCTCGTTTCAAAAACTTGTATCGAAAACCGGAGCAAGTATGAAAAAAGCCTCTTTCCCGCACTTGGCCGAGAAAGAGGCATAAAACAACTTTACGCACGTTTCTCGGCAGGCGGCATAGCCTTACACTGGACTCCAGTACCTGCTGTCTCAAAAACAGCATGATTATTCTACCGCAAACGTGCGGAATTGTCAAGTCTTTTTTGAAATTTTCTGACAAAATTTTTCTGCCGCCCATACGAACGGCAGAAAAACGATCAGAACTTCAAATCAGACACCGTACTTCAGGGTGTTCAGACGGATGCCAGGGCCCATGGTGGTGGCGATGGTAGCGCTCTTGAAGTAGGTACCCTTTGCTGCAGCGGGCTTTGCCTTGGCAATAGCCTCCATCACAGTGTCCAGGTTGGTGTACAGCTTCTCTGCACCGAAAGAAGCCTTGCCCACGGGCACATGGATGATGTTCTGCTTGTCCAGACGGTACTCGATCTTACCAGCCTTGGCCTCGGAAACAGCCTTGCCCAGGTCGGGAGCAACGGTGCCGGCCTTGGGGTTCGGCATCAGGCCGCGGGGACCCAGGACCTTACCGAGACGGCCAACGCGGCCCATCATATCGGGAGTGGTCACGACAACGTCGAAATCCATGAAGCCGCCGGCGATCTTTGCAATCAGCTCGTCGTCACCGACGATATCAGCGCCAGCAGCCTCAGCAGCGGCAGCTGCGGGACCCTTGGCGATTGCGCAGACGCGGACGGTCTTGCCGGTGCCGTTGGGCAGAACGACAGCGCCGCGGACCTGCTGGTCAGCGTGACGGCCGTCAACGCCCAGACGGACGTGCAGCTCAACGGTCTCGTCGAACTTGGCAGAAGCGGTCTTGCAAGCCAGCTCCAGAGCCTCGTTCACATCATATGCCTTAGTAGAATCGACCAGCTTTGCAGCGTCGACATAGTGCTTGCCATGTTTCATTGTATATCCTCCTGTGTGGTCATGCGGGCAGTTTTATGCCCTCCCACTGTTTATGTCTCAGCCCTCGACGGTGACACCCATGGAACGGCAGGTGCCGCGAACCATGCTGCATGCAGCTTCCAGAGAAGCAGCGTTCAGGTCGGGCATCTTGGTCTTGGCAATCTCTTCCACCTGAGCGGCGGTCAGAGAAGCGACCTTTTCCTTGTTGGGCTTGCCGGAAGCGGTGTTGATGCCAGCTGCCTTCTTGATCAGAACGGCTGCCGGAGGAGTCTTGGTGATGAAGCTGAAGGAGCGGTCAGCATACACAGTGATGACGACGGGGATCACATAACCCATCTGGTTCTTGGTACGCTCGTTAAACTCCTTGGTGAATGCCATGATGTTGACACCCTTCTGACCCAGAGCAGGGCCAACAGGGGGAGCCGGAGTTGCCTTGCCGGCCTCGATCTGCAGCTTAATGTAGCCAGTAACTTTCTGTGCCATAATAAATGCACCTCCAAAAATCTGTGGTGAGTTGCGGCACGGTGTCTCCGTGCCTCCCACGAGCATGTGCACAGTGCACACGCTCTATAAGAACCGCACTGCGGTCTTACCTTGGTAAACGATTTGTGCCGGTTGGTTACGGCAGCTCGACCTGACCGATCTCCACCTCTGCGGGGGTCTCGCGGCCGAACATGTTGACCTTGAGCTTCACTTTGAAGTTCTCGGTATCAATCTCCTCCACAAGGCCCATAAAGCCTTCCAGAGGACCGGCGGTGATCTGCACGGTGTCGCCGACGTTGAAGTCGACTGCCAGAGGTGCAGCCTTTTCCACGCCCATCTTCTCTACTTCTTCAGCAGAGAGGGGAACGGGCTTGGATGCGGGGCCGACGAAGCCGGTGCAGCCGCGCGTATTGCGCACCACGTACCAGGTATCGTCGTTCATCACCATTTTGACCAGAACGTAGCCGGGGAAGAGCTTGTGCTCCACCATCTTCTGCTTGCCGTTCTTGTCAATTTCGGGAACCATCTCGACGGGAACCTTGATATCGCAGATCAGATCCTGCAGATGACGGTTCTCCACCATGGTCTGCAGGTCGTTCGCGACCTTGTTCTCATAGCCGGAATAGGTATGCACTACATACCAAAGTGCCTCATTGGATTGTTCTTCCATTTTGGTCTGCCCTCCGTTTCAAGATGATTCTCAGGCGCCGATGATCAGGCCCAGGATGCCGCCGAAGATGGCATCCAGCAGGATCATCACGACCGCTGCGATGGCGACGGTCACGAGCACGACGACGGTGTTGGTCTTAACGTCCTCTTTGGACGGCCACACCACCTTCTTCAGCTCGCTCTTGGTGTCGCGGAAGAACTTGGCACACTTGCCAAAGAAGTTCTTCACAGCGGCCTTTGCTCTGGCCACAAAGCCCGGCTTTTTCTCGGTTTTGTCTGCCATGATGCGTCCGCCTTTCTTACTTGGTTTCGCGATGAACGGTGTGCTTCTTGCAGAAACGGCAATACTTCTTCATCTCGAGACGATCGGGGTTGTTCTTCTTGTTCTTCGTGGTGTTGTAGTTGCGCTGCTTGCACTCGGTGCAGGCCAGAGTGATTTTAACGGTCATTTGTTGACACCTCCATTATAACGGTTGTTTTGAACCTCCCTCGGGTTGCGGGTGGTACCTGTAAAAACAGGCGCACTTAATAACCCCGCAAAAAGAGGTGATATCATTGTACCACGCACTTTTCCATCCGTCAAGCGGAAATCTTCGATTTTTGGAAAGTTTTTTTGAAAAATATCTCTTTTACCCACCGGCAGCTTTTTTGGGCATTCTGCTTGCATCGCGCGCATAGATATTGTATAATAAGCCAGAACGGCATTTTTACCGGTTATATCCCACCCAGGTCTTGGGCTTTATAAATAGGAGAGAGTTATCATGCAGTCTGAAAAAAACTGTGCGTTGTGCTGCTGTTCGGCGGTATGTCCAGCGAGCACGAGGTCAGCCGCGTTTCTGTGGGCAACTTCGTCAACAACATTGACCGTGAAAAAACTATGAGGTGCTCACTGTGGGCATCACCAAGGAGGGCCGCTGGCTGTACACCGAGGCCACGGCCGCCCAGATGGCCGATGGCAGCTGGGAAGAGCTGGCAGGCAACATGGCCTGCGTCATCAGTCCGGACCGCGCCGACCACGGCATGATCCTGTTCACCCCGGAAGGCCATGTGGAAAAAGTGCATGTGGATGTGGTCATCCCGGTGCTCCATGGCCTGTGGGGCGAGGATGGCACGGTGCAGGGCCTGCTGGAGCTGGCCGGCATCCCCTACGTGGGCTGCGGCGTGCTGGCAAGCGCGGTGTGCATGGACAAAGCCGTGGCCAATGCTCTGTTCGAGGCCAACGGTGTGCCCCACACCAGATGGCTGGCTGCCGACCGCTGGGAGATCGAGTCCGATCTGGAAGGCGTGTGTGAGGGTGTGGAAAAGAAGCTGGGCTGGCCCGTGTTCGTCAAGCCCGCCAACGCCGGTTCCAGCGTGGGCATCTCCAAGGTGTCCAGCCGTGACGAGTTGCAAAAAAGGCCATCGACCTTGCACTGGCAAAACGACCGCAAGGTGGTGTTTGAAGCCTTTGTGGACGGACAGGAAGTGGAGTGTGCCGTGATCGGCTCCGACCCCGCCGTGGCTACCCGTCCGGGCGAGATCCTTGCCGGTGCCGAGTTCTATACCTATGACGACAAGTACAAGAACGGCGTGAGCCAGACCGTCATCCCGGCTCACCTGCCGGAAGCAAAGCTGGACGAGGTGAAGACCTACGCCGCCATGGCCTACACTGCCCTGAACTGCGAGGGCCTTGCCCGCTGCGATTTCTTTGTGGAAAAGGGCACTGGCCGGTGCTGATCAACGAGATCAACACCTTCCCGGGCTTCACGTCCATCAGCATGTACCCCAAGCTGATGGAGCACGAGGGCCTGCTGGTGCCGCAGCTCATCGACCGGCTGATCGCGCTGGCGCTGGAAAGGAAGGAAAAGCAGCATGGATAACCGCCCGATCGGCGTATTCGACAGCGGCCTTGGCGGCCTGACCGGCGTGCGGGAGCTGCGCAAGCGCCTGCCCCACGAGGAGATCATCTATTTTGGCGATACCGGCCGCGTGCCCTATGGTAGCCGCAGCCCGGAGACCATCCTGCAGTATGCCCGTCAGGACGTGGCATTCCTGCTTTCTAAAAATGTAAAGTGCATCATGGCGGCCTGCGGCACCGTGTCCAGTACCTACCCGGCTGCAGAAGCGGCAAAGCTGCCGGTGCCGTATCTGGGCGTGGTGGATGCTGCCGCCCGGGAAGCAGCTTTTGCTACCCGCAACCGTCGCATCGGCGTGATCGGCACCGCTGCCACCATCCGCTCCCGCAGCTACGAAAAGTTGCTGCGTCAGCTGGTGCCGGGGGTGGAGATCACCGCGCAGGCCTGCCCGCTGTTCGTGCCGCTGGTGGAGGCCGGTTACGTGGACCACAGCGAGGAGAGCCGACAGCAGGTGACGAAGCTGGTGATCGCTCAGTACCTGACCGAGGTGCGTGAGGCCGGTGTGGACACCCTGATTTTGGGCTGCACCCACTACCCGCTGCTCAAGACCATGATCGGCGAGTTCATGGGCCAGAGCGTGACGCTGGTGGATCCGGCCAAGACCGCCGCCCACCATCTGGAACAGATGCTCTCCGAGCGCGGCCTGAAAGCGGCGCAGGAGCACGAGGGTCAGGCGCACTTCTACGTGAGCGATGTGCCGGACAGCTTTGTGCAGACGGCAGACCTGTTCCTGGGCGAGTACAAGGGCGGCCCGGTGGATCAGATCGCCATTGATAAATATTGATAAGGACAGAAAAACGTGAGCAAACCGCTGAAGGAAGATTATATCATCCGCATCAAGAGCCGCATTGAGCAGCATGTGAAAGAGCCTGTGGAGCAGGAAGAAAAGGAAGAGTTTGTGGAGCTGATGACCCGCGGCCAGTTCGTGCAGAAGGGCGGCAGCTACTACATTACCTATAAAGAGACCGAGACCACCGGCTACGAGGGCTGCACCACCACCCTGAAAATTGCCGCCGACGGCAGCCGCGTGGCGATGCTGCGGTTTGGCAAGGGCGGCGGGGCCGGCACCCAGCTGCTGATCGAAAAAGGCAAGCGCAACCTCTGCCACTACGAGACAGGCTACGGCTCCATGACGCTGGGCGTGACCGCCGACGAGATCGAGTGCGGCCTGACCGAGAAGGGCGGCACCGCAAAGTTCGGCTACCTGCTGGATGCCAACAGCGCCGAGCTTGTGAGCCGCAACCGCCTTGAAGTGACCGTGACCCACGTAAACTGAGATATTTCCCAGACTGTGAAAGGAACCAGACCAATGACTGAATTTGAAAAGATCTACCAGAACTATAACCCCCGTCAGGCTGCGCTGGACGAGGCACGCGCTCTGCTGACTGCTGCTGCCAAGGCCGCCATGGCTGATGGTGCTCTGCCGGAAGCTGAGCTGCCCGCCTTCATCGTGGAGATCCCCGCCGATACCAAAAACGGCGATATCGCCTCCAACATCGCCATGGCCGGTGCACGCAGCTGGCGCAAGGCTCCCAAGATGATCGCGGATGCGCTGCTGGCACATCTGCCCTCCATCGAGAACAGTGTGTTTGCCAAGGTGGAAGTGGCTGGCCCCGGCTTCATCAACCTGTTCTTGGCTCCGTCCTTCTGGGCCAGTGTGGTGCTGGGTGCCTGCTCCAACAAGGAGTATGGCCGCACCGATCACGGAAAGGGCGCCAAGTACAATGTGGAATTCGTTTCCGCCAATCCCACCGGCCCTATGCACATGGGCAACGCCCGCGGCGGTGCTCTGGGCGACTGTCTGTCCGCTGTGCTGGACTGGTCCGGCTATGATGTGACCCGTGAGTTCTATATCAACGATGCCGGCAACCAGATCCAGAAGTTCGGCAAGAGCCTTGCCGTGCGCTACCTGCAGAAGTACTGCGGCGAGGAAGCCTATCCGCTGCCCGCCGAGTGCTATCAGGGCGGCGACATCAAGGTGCTGGCCGGTGAGTTTGCAGAGCTGAACGGCGACAAGTACGTTGCCGCTTGCAAGGGGATGGACGAGGAGACTCTGTTCGAGAGCGAGGCCTTTGCCGCCCTGAAGGACGCACTGGTGGCCTACGCTCTGCCCAAGAACATTGCTGCCCTCAAGCGCGATCTGGGCAAGTACCGCATCGACTACGATGTGTGGTTCCATGAGAGCACCCTGCACGAGTCCGGCGCGGTGAAGGCCGTGGTGGATAAGCTGCTGGAGCTGGGCGCATGCTATAAAGCGGAGGACGGTGCCATCATGTACCGCAGCGCCCAGTACGCTGCCAAGTACGGCACGGTGAACAAGAAAAAGACCGAGGACGGAACCGAGGAGGAAGCCAAGGACGAAGTGCTCGTCCGTGCCAACGGCATCCCCACCTACTTTGCCGCCGATATCGCCTACCACTACAACAAGCTGGCTACCCGCGGCTTTGCCAAGGCCATCGATGTCTGGGGTGCAGACCATCACGGCCATGTGGCCCGCATGAAGGGTGCCATGGATGCCATCGGCCTGAACGGCGAAGATCTGGACGTTGTGCTGATGCAGATGGTCAACCTGATGCGCGACGGCCAGCCTGTGCGGATGTCCAAGCGCACCGGCAATGCAATCACCCTGACCGACCTGCTGGAAGAGGTGCCCATCGACAGCGCACGCTTCCTGTTCAATATGCACGACGCAGGCAGCGGCATCGATTTTGACCTTGATCAGGCTGTCAAGACCGACAACGATAACCCGGTGTACTATGTGCAGTATGCCCATGCCCGCATCTGCTCCATCCTGAAGAAGATGGAGAGCGAGGGCGTGCAGTTTGCCGGTGCCGAGCAGGTGGACGCTACCCTGCTCACCGAGCCCTCCGAGATGGATCTGATCCGCATGCTGGCAGCTTTCCCGCAGGAGATCGTCATGGCGGCCGAGAAGTACGACCCCAGCCGCATCAACCGCTTTGTCATTGATCTGGCCAGCGCCTTCCACCGCTTCTACGGCAGCTGCCGCATTCAGGGTGCAGACCCCGCTGTGCAGCAGGCACGTCTGGCCCTGTGCATCGGCGTGAAGAATGCCATCTTCAACGTGCTGACCATGTTCAAGATCAACGTGCCGGAGAAGATGTAACATGCAAAAACCCTCTCAGTCAAAACCTTACGGTTTTGCCAGCTCTCCCGAAGGGCGAGCTTTATGCGCTATGAAGATAAACGATTTCTTCACCCGCAAGAAGCCTGTTTCGGGCAGATGAAAAGGCTCCCCCTTTCGGGGGAGCTGGCACGGCGCAAGCCGTGGCTGAGAGGGTTCGTACCCCAAAAAATCTGGCTCCCCTGCGGGGGAGCTTTTTTCGATAACAGCGAGGAACAACCAATGGAACCTTTGAAAATCGGCAATATCATCCTGCCGCACCGGGCGGTGTTCGGCCCGATGGCGGGCTTTACGGATGCACCCTGCCGCCGCCTGATGGCCCAGCACGGTGCAGGCTTTACTGTGAGCGAAATGGTGTCCAGCCGGGCGCTGGTGTACGGCGACCACAAGACGGTGAGCCTGCTCAAGGCCGAACCCAACGGTGCACCCTATGGCGTGCAGATCTTTGGCGAAGTGCCCGAGATCATGGGCGAAGCCACCGCCGCCATCGAACAGTACGAGTTCGACTTTGTGGATATCAACATGGGCTGCCCGGCCCCCAAAATCGTGTCCGGCGGCGCAGGCAGCAAGCTGATGCTGGACCCGGACCGCTGCGGGCGCATCGTGGAGCAGGTTGTGGCAAATACAAAACGGCCTGTCACCGTGAAAATGCGCAAGGGCTGGGATGCCGACCACATCACTGCAGTGGAGTGTGCCAAGGCCTGTGAGCAGGCCGGCGCAGCCCTCATTGCGGTGCATGCCCGTACCCGGGAGCAGATGTACACCCCCGGCATCGACCCGGAGATCATTGCCCGGGTGAAGGATGCCGTCAGAGTGCCGGTGCTGGGCAACGGCGACATCCACTCGGCAGAGGATGCGGTGGAGATGATGCAGGCCACCGGCTGTGACGGCGTGATGATCGCCCGGGGCGCGCTGGGCGACCCGTGGCTCTTTGAGCGGGTGAACGCCGCCATTGAAGGCCTGCCTGCACCCAAGGCACCCAACCTGCAGGCCCGCATGAATGCGCTGCGCCGTCAGGTGGAGGAGATGGTGGAGCAGAAGGGCGAGTTCGTCGCATGCCGCAGGCCGCTCTCAGACCATGCACTATATGAAGGGGCTGAAAGGTGCGGCCAATCTGCGCCGCTACTGCTGCACCCTGACCCATCTGGAAGATCTGGACGAGCTGATCGATGCTGTTTTTGAAGAGCAGCGCAAAGCGGGCATCGACCCGGACGACGTGCGCGAGGTGCCGTTTCCGTAAGGGGAATATTACTGCTGCCGGGTCAGCTCATCCAGATTCTGGGTGTAACAGGGCAGACAGTGCTCTATGAACCAGTCGGCTTCCGGGCAGTGCATGGCCTGCAGGGCCGCTTTCTGCTGGGCCAGCGCCGCGTCAAACTCGTGGTTGCCGCTGCGCTGCTCCTCCATGCATTTGATGAGGGCGCTCAGCCGGTCGGCGGCCTTCAGCAGGCGCTTTTCCTCGGCGGTGAGCAGTTCCCCGGAGATGAACGGGGACAGCTCTTCGCTCAACTCGTCCGGCAGAAGGCCGGTCATGCAGCGCACGCTCTCGGTTTCCAACGCCCTGTAGGCATCCCGCAGGGTGGGGCTGCTGTACTTGACCGGTGTGGGCATGTCGCCGGTAATGATCTCCGGCGCGTCGTGGTACAGAGCCGCCACTGCTACCGTTTTGGGGCGGCAGGGCGTGCCGGTGTACCGCCGTGCGATCAGGCAAAGCATGTGGGCCAGCAGGGCGGTATCGCAGGTGTGCTCGCTGAGAGATTCGGCCCGGGTGGAGTGCATCAGGCTCCAGCGGGTAATGTATTTCATGCGCGCCAGCAGGGCGCTGAACGGGTACAGCATGGCAGCTTCCTCCTTTTTTTCCAACATACCTGTCCGGCAGAGCGTTGTCAAGCCCTTTTTTCTGCGCAGTGTTCGTGCTATACTAAAATAAACCAACTTTCTGCCGCTTTGGCAGAGAAAAGAGGAAACCATGGAGCGGTCTGGTACTGCCCGGCAGCCGCAGCTGCTGGGACAAAAAAAGGATAAATTCTGGCTGACGGTGGGCCTGTGTGCCCTCACGGCGGCCCTGTTCTTTCTGCCGTTTTATATCATCGACGGCGGCTTTTTCCACTATGCAGGCGATTTCAACAGCCAGCAGATCAGCTTTTACCGCTATATGAACGGCTTTATCAAAGGCGCAGGCTACCCGGACAGTGCGTTCACCTCGGTGCACAATACCTTCTCATGGGCTACCGACCTTGGCAGCGGCGTGATGAACGCCTATTCGTTCTACCTGTACGGCTCGCCGTTCTTCTGGTTCTCGCTGCTCTTCCCGCAGGGGTGGCTGCCCTACCTCATGGTACCGCTGCTGGTGCTCAAGTTTGCCGTGGCGGGCGGCGGTGCGTACCTGTATCTGCGCCGCTACGTCAAAAATATCGACTACGCCATGCTGGGAGCCTGCCTGTATACCTTCTCCGGCTTTACGGTATACAATGTGTTCTTCAACCACTTTGTAGATGTGGTGGCGCTGTTCCCGTATCTGCTGTGGTCGCTGGACGAGGCCCTTTACAACGACCGCCGCAGCTGGTTTGCGTTCTGGGTGGCGGTGAACCTTGTCAACAACTACTTCTTCTTCATCGGTCAGGTGGTATTTCTGGCCATCTACTTCATCTGCAAGCTCAGCACAAGGGACTTCCGTCTCACTGCAAAAAAGTTCGGGCTGCTGGCCTTTGAAAGCCTGCTGGGCGCTGCCATGGGCAGCATCCTGCTGGTGCCTGCGGTGCTCTCCATTTTGCAGAACCCGCGCACCATCGACCTTTCCTCCGGCTGGGGCTTTCTGACCTACAGCAAGGTGCAGCAGTACCTTGCAATTCTCGTCAGCTGGATCATGCCGCCGGATTCTCCTTACCTCACATCCATCTGGTCGGAGGGCGTGATCAAGTGGACCAGCATGTCGGCCTATCTGCCGCTGTGCAGTCTGGCCGGTGCCGTGGCCTACTGGAAAGCAAAGTGCGGCGACAGTAAAAAGCGCATCGTGGGCACCTGCGCCGTGTTCGCACTGGTGCCCATCCTGAACAGTGCGTTCTACGCCCTCAATTCCAGCTACTATGCCCGCTGGTACTATATGCCGGTGCTGGTGCTGGCCGCAATGACCGTGAACGCGCTGGAAGACCACAACACCGATCTGGACAGCCCGGCCCGCGGCATCAGCTGGCTGATGATCGCCACGGTGGCCTTTGCGGTGGTGCCGGTGCAGGACAGCGACACCGGCAGCTGGTCGTTCGGCGTGCTCAAGAACCCCGGTCAGTACTGTGCGGTGCTGGGCTTTGGCCTGCTGGGCCTGCTGTTGTACCGCTATCTCTGCCAGAAGTGGCGGGGCGACAGCCGCTTTGCCCAGCGCCTGACGGCGGCAGTGCTGGCGTTTGCCTTCCTGTTCAGCGTGGTGCACATCGGCATTGGCAAATTCGGCCAGTGGTATACCGACAGCGACCTTGTGAAGCAGGACACCAACGCCCTGCTGTTGAAAAACGACCTGCCCGAAGGCGATTATCGCGTGGATACGTACAAGATCCACGACAACATCGGCATGTGGCTGGATAAGAGCTGCCTGCAGTATTTTGGCAGCACGGCAGCCCCCAGCATCCTCAGCTTCTACCCGGCGCTGGGGGTCAAGCGGGATGTGCGCAGTGAGCCGGAGCTTTCCAATTATGCACTGCGGGGCCTTTTGAGTGTGGAGTACCTTATCACCACGCCGGAAAAGCAGACCGACTTTGAAAACGAAGCCGACGACGGCTGGGAATATGCCTTTGCAAAGGACGGCTATGCGGTCTACCGCAACACGAACTACGTGCCCATGGGCTTTGCCTATGATTATTACCTCACCCAGACCGAGTACGAAGAAACAGCCAAGGTCATCCGCGCAAACCTCCTGATGCGTGCACTGGTGCTTACCGACGAGGATGCTGCAGTCTACGGCAAGTACCTTACCCATCTGCCGGAAGGCAGACGGGAGGAGCTGTACTATGAGTCCTACGTGCAGGACTGCCGCGAGCGCCGTGCCACGGCTGCCAGTGTGTTCCAGATGAACAATTCGGGCTTCCACGCCGAGATCACGCTGGAAAAAGAGAACCTCGTGTTCTTCTCCGTGCCTTACGATGACGGCTTTACGGCCTATGTCAACGGGCAGGAGGCCGACATCGTGGAGGTGGACGAGGGATTGATGGCTGTGCTGTGCCCGGCAGGTGAAAACAGCATCGAATTTGTCTACCAGCCCGACGGCATCCGGCTGAGCCGTGCGCTGACTTTGGGCGGCATTATGGTATGGCTGGCGTACACGGCGTACTTCGTCTGGCGCAAGCGCCGTACAAAGCGGGCCTGATGCACGGAAGAATGACTTTGTGCTGCAGAAAAAGAAATTTTTGAAATTTCCTCTTGACTTTATGCCAATAAAGCGTATAATGCAATCAAACCGATGAGGCGGAAGAGAACCTGCACAGCGCATCTTCAGTGAGCCCGGACAGTGAAAACGGGCGAGAGCGGGGCAGAGCTTCGTGGGCCGCCGAGGGCCGGGCAAATGGGCAGCAAGCCTTAGTAGCTTTGGACGGAAGTCTCCGTTACAGGACAGGGGAGTGTTGGCTCTCCGTGAGAGGCTCTGCAGTTTGCAAAGCAGGGCAAGCAAGGTGGCACCGCAGAATCGAACTTTACCGATCCTGTCCTTGTGGATAACACACAGGGACAGGGTCGTTTTTATTTGTAAGACCCGTCCCGCAAGGGGAGCGGGTCTTTTACTTTTGCCGCCCGCTCCGGGAAAGGAGTTTGCTATTATGAAAAACGTTACCATGATCTCCCGCCGCAGCTTCCTCAAGGCCGCTATGGCTGCTTCTGCCGTTTCTGCACTGGCATTCACCGGCTGCGGCGGCTCCGCTTCCAGCACCGTGGCTGCATCTTCCACCGCTTCTTCCGCTGCCGCTTCCGCAGCAGCGGAGGGCGGCCAGACCTTCAAGGTGGGCATCGTCAACTATGTGGATCATGCTTCCCTCAACCAGATCGTGGAATCTGTGGAGAGCCGTCTGGATGAGCTGGGGGCAGAGAAGGGCGTTACCTTCGACTACGCCGACTACTACGCAAATGCACAGGCTGACCAGTCCAACCTGAACCAGATCGGTGCCGACCTCGTAGGGGACGGCGTGGATGTGATCGTGGCTGTGGCTACCCCCACCGCCGCAACCATGCTGGCCGCTGTGGAGGATACCGATATCCCCGTTGTCTACTCTGCTGTCACCGACCCCGCCGCTGCAGGCTTTGACGGCGAGGAGAACATCACCGGCACCTCCGACGCACTGAACACCGAGGCCATCATGAAGCTGATCACCGCTGTCAACCCGGATATTGACACCATTGGCCTGCTGTACGACCTGAGTCAGGATGCCTCCACCCAGGCCATTGCCGATGCCAAGGCTTTCTGTGATGCCAACGGCATCAAGTACATTGAGAAGAACGGCACCACCACCGCTGAGGTGCAGATGGCGGCTGAGGCTCTGATCGCCGCCGGTGTCAAGGCCGTGTTCACCCCCACCGACAACACCGTGATGACCGCAGAGCTGTCCATCTACGAGACCTTTACCGAGGCAGGCGTGCAGCACTACACCGGTGCCGACAGCTTTGCACTGAACGGGGCTTTTGTGGGCTACGGCGTGGATTACGTCCAGCTGGGCGAAGCCACTGCCGACATGGTGGCAGAGATCCTCTGCGACGGAAAGACTACCGCAGACCTGCCGTACCAGACCTTTGACAACGGCATCGTCACCATCAACACCGAGACCTGCGAAGCGCTGGGCCTTGACCTCGACACCGTGAAGGAGGCCTTCAAGCCCTACTGCACCGAGATCGTGGAAGTGACCACCGCAGAGAACTTCTCTTAAAAAAGTATCCTCTCAGTCAAAACCTGACGGTTTTGCCAGCTCCCCCGCAGGGGGAGCTTTTGGCGGCTTTAGGAAAAGTTTTCGATTCAATTGCAAAGTGTGCAGCTTTGCCAGAGGCTCTCCCTTTGGGAGAGCTGGCGCGTAAGCGCCTGAGAGGGCGAGGACGCCGCCCACAGCGCCGCGCTTTCGCAGAAAGCGGCGCTGCAAATGCCGTTTTCCGTCACGACCCTACTCGTGAAAAGGGGATTCAGAAAAGCCCGCAGGCTTTTCTGAATTCCGAATAAAAACCCAATTCCGCTGAATATGGCCAGAGCGCAAGCGGAGGCCATTTTAAATCGTCCAATCAAAAAGAAACATAAAAGGAGCACACACATGCTGGCGAGTATCTTTTCGCTCAACGTCCTACAGACGGCGCTGGAACTGGGCTGTATCTATGCCCTGGTGGCGCTGGCACTGTTCCTGAGCTATTCCATCCTGAACATCGCAGACCTTTCCACTGACGGCTGCTTCACGCTGGGCTGCGCCGTGGCCTGTCAGGTAGCACTGACCGGCCACCCCATTCTGGCCCTGTTCGCAGCCATGGCGGCAGGTGTGTGCTCCGGCTTTGTTACGGCTTTTCTGCAGACCCGCCTTGGCGTGGAGAGCATCATGGCAGGCATCATCGTCAACACCGGCCTTTACACCATCAATCTGGCCGTGATGGGCTTTTCCTCCACCATGTCGCTGGTCAAGACCGACACTGTTTTCTCGCTGGCAAAGGGCTCACTGAACTTCCTTGGCGGCTGGTATAAGCTGGCCATCGCGCTGGCCATGATCCTGCTTGCCGGTGCGGCGATGTTGGGCTTTCTGGGCACCCGGCTGGGCCTGTCCATCCGCGCCACCGGTGACAACGCTGCCATGGTGCGTGCTTCCAGCATCAACCCGGCTTTCACCATTACGGTGGGCCTGTGCATTTCCGGCGCATTGTGCGCCCTCTCCGGCGGCCTGCTGGCACAGTATCAGAAGAGCTGCGATATCAATGTGGGCACCGGCATGGTGACTATCGCACTGGCCTCCCTCATCATCGGCGAGACCCTGCTTGGTAAGCGCACCATGCTGCGCCGGATCATCGGCGTGGTGTTCGGCAGCTGCCTGTACCGTTTTATCGTGGCTGTGGCCCTGCGCTTCAATGTGCCTGCCGCCGCCATGAAGCTGGTGTCCGCCATCATCGTGGCCATCGCCATTTCGATGCCGGCCATCAAGGAAAAAATCGCCTTTGAGCAGCGCAAGCATGGGGCCTGCCGCCGCCGCGTGACCACCGGCAAGGAGGGAAAGTAAGATGGAAATGCTTCAGCTGAACGATCTGCACAAGACTTTCAACCCCGGCACGGTCAATGAAAAAGTGGCCCTGAACGGTGTCAGCCTGCACATGGAAGCCGGGGACTTTGCCACCATCGTGGGCTCCAACGGCGCGGGCAAATCCACCCTGTTCAACGCCATCACCGGCGGCTTCATCGCGGATGAGGGCAGCATCCTGCTGGGCGGACAGGATATCACCTTTGCGCCGGAGCACCAGCGCAGCAAGGTCATCGGCCACCTGTTTCAGGACCCGCTCAAGGGCACGGCACCCAACATGACCATTGAGGAAAACCTTGCGCTGGCCTATCTGCGTGCCGGCACCGCGCCCCACGCCATCTTCTCCCGCATCTCCCGCAAGGACAAGGAAGTGTTCCGCGAAAAGCTGGCGCTGCTGGATATGGGCCTTGAGGACCGCATGAAGCAGCCGGTGGGACTGCTTTCCGGCGGCCAGCGGCAGGCGCTGACCCTGCTCATGGCAACGCTGGTCACCCCCAAGTTGCTGCTGCTGGACGAGCACACCGCCGCGCTGGACCCCGCCACCGCCGAAAAGGTGCTGGAGCTGACCAAGAGCATCGTGGCCGAAAAGAAGATCACCTGCCTGATGGTCACCCACAATATGCATCAGGCACTGGAGCTGGGCAACCGCACCCTGATGATGGATTCCGGACGCATCGTCTTTGACGTGAAGGGCGAGGAACGCAGCCGGATGACCGTGGACGACCTGCTTGAAAAGTTCCGCGAGAACGCAGGCAAGAATCTGGATAACGACCGCATCCTGCTGAGTAAAGTGGAAAAGTGACCCGGACAGAAAAGCACAGCCCCGACAGACCATGCAGTCTGCCGGGGCTGTATTTTTGCGGGGAAGTGCACCGTAGGGAAAAGCGGTTCCCCCTGAAACAGCAAATCCCCCCTGCGCAGATGCACAGAGGGGATTTTAAATATCAGAAATTACTGAACGTATTCAACCGTGTACTCGAAGCCGTACTCTTCCTGCAGCTTCTTCACCTCGGCCTCGCAGTCCTCGATGAAGGTGGGGGCGTAGACGGAAGCGCCATTGTGGGCCTTCTTGTAGTCCTCAACGATCTGCTGCAGCTTTGCCCAGCCCTCGTTGGCCTTGTTCTGGTCGATGCTGTCGGGGAAGTTGATGATGAACTCGCGGTGCTTAGGAATACGTGCTTTCATGGTAGGTTCTCCTTATAACAGTTTGGATTTTGATTGTTGATTTATACAGAAGCACAGAGAAAAACCTGTGCAACTTGCGAAAAACGGATCACAGCCCGTATACCCGGCGGGCATTTTCGGCTGTGGTGCGGAACACCTCTTCGGCAGAGATGCCCCGCAGCTGGGCGATATACTCGCCCACATAGCGGATGAGGGAGCTGTCACAGCGGGTGCCGCGCACCGGCTCCGGTGCCATGTAGGGGCAGTCGGTCTCCAGCACGATGCTTTCCAGCGGCAGGGCGCTGATGGCTTTTGCCGCCCGCTTGGCACCCTTGAAGGTACACGCCCCGCCAAAACCGATGAACAGTCCCTGCTTTGCCAGCCACACTGCGTCGTCGGCACTGCCGGAATAGCAGTGGACGATGCCCTTGGGCTGGTATTTTTTCAGCAGGGCGTAAACGTCGGCGTGGGCGTTGCGGTCGTGCACGATGATGGGCTTGTCCAGTTCCAGTGCCAGCCGGATGTGCGCCTCAAACATGGCCAGCTGGGCATCCTTGGGCACAGGCCAGTGGTAGTCCAGCCCGCACTCCCCCACAGCTACCACCTTGGGGTCCTCGTAATACGGGGCCAGAGCGCGCATCTCTGCGGCCCAGTCCCCGCCGTACACCGAGACCGTAGGAGCCGGGCCTTCCTCGCCGCAGTCGGCGGCGGGCAGCAGGCTTTCCGGATGGATGCCAACAGCTGCCACCACCCACGGGTAGCGGTGCGCCAGCTCCAGCACTTTGGGTGCATCCCCGGAGTGGGTGGCCTGTTCACACACGCCCACCACGCCCTTGCCGGGCAGGCTGCCCAGCAGGAAATCGCGGTCTGCGTCAAAAGCGCGGGCACTGTAGTGCGCGTGGGTGTCAAAAATGGGGCCGGTCATTTGCCCTCCTTTTTGGCGGGGGCCTTGTTCACCAGCCAGATGCCAACACACACGAACACCAGCGCCGCCAGATACTGCCAGCGGAACAGGGGTTCGCCGTTGAGCACGGCGCTCAGCAGCACGTTGACCACCGGGTTCACGAAGCCAAAGATGGCAATGCGGCTGACCGGGTTGTTCTTCATCAGCAGGGCCCACAGCACATAGCCTGCCCCGCAGATGAAGGCCAGATACAGCATGACCACCACCGCCAGTGCGCTCTGCACATGGAGACTGCCGCCCAGCACAGTGCCCAGCACGAACAGTGCCAGACCGCCCACGAACAGGTTGATGAAGCAGACGGCAAAGCTGTCTGCTTTTTTGGTCACGGATTTGTTCCACGGGCCGGACAGGGTAAAGATGATGGTAGCAGCCATCATGCAGAACACGCCCCAGCCGCTGCCGCTGCCGTGGTTGCCCAGCGTGCCGATGAGCACGCCCGCAAAGCCGATGACACAGCCCAGCGTTTTGGCAGGGGTCATGCGGTCGGCGTTGCCGTAGATGAAATGGGCAAAGATCACGCCTAGAAAGCTCTGGGTGCTGTTCAGGATGCCGCCAAAGGCACCGGTGAGCATGGCAACAGCGATGTAATAGAATGCGTACTGGGTCGTGGTCTGCCACAGGCCCAGAGCACAGCACTCCGCTGCTACTTTGCCGCGGGGAAACTTGGGCAGGCGGCTCTGCAACAGAACACTGCCCAGAAGCACCAGAAAGCTGCCCAGCATGAACCGCACACCGGCAAAGCAGAAGATGGAGGCGGTGTTGCCGGTCTCAATGGAGAACAGCCGGTAGCCCAGCTTGATGAAGGGGAATGCCGAACCCCACAGCACATTGCAGAAGATGGCCAGCAGCACGGCAAACACCGGCGTGCCGAAGATCTTATCCAGCCATTCCGCGCGGGAAAGCGTTTTGTTTTCCTGCATGGCGGCTCAGTGGATGCGGCTGCCTACGGGGGTGTCGTCGCCATAGAATGCAATGGAGCAGCCGCCGTCGGCGGTATCAGCAGCAAAGATCATGCCCTCGCTGACATACTTGCCCTTCATCATGGGGCGAGGTGCCAGATTGCACACAATGCCGATCTTCTTACCAATCAGGTCTTCCGGCTTGAACCACTTTGCAATGCCGGACA
>ENA-OQBL01000597-OQBL01000597.1-human-gut-metagenome-genome-assembly--contig:-NODE-597-length-18191-cov-2.958370_pt1 | contig 18191 bp, 17 predicted proteins | sample MGYA00242747_ERZ504553 | MGnify/ENA primary metagenome ERZ504553 (study PRJEB26092, sample SAMD00036240) | human gut metagenome | host: Homo sapiens | study: EMG produced TPA metagenomics assembly of...
ATGTGAACAGGCAAAAAAACACTCTCTCAAAGGGAGTGAACTGTTGAAAGCGGTTTTCATGAAAATAAAATATATATGGGGAACTGATGAATATAAAAGTTTTTTCACCATGGAGTGGCAACAGATTTTTGACTATATATCCAATAAGGATAGTTTAGCAGTAAGTAGTTCGATTTCAATTGAAGTAATGGATGAAGAAAAAGCAGAACCGTATATATTAATAGAAACTAATGGAAAAGCAAATTTGAGTGGTGATATAGGTCATTGTATTTCAAAGATAATTACTCAAATGGCACAGATGGATTTAGAGGATATAAATATTTCTTTTCTAACGGAGGAACAAAAAATAGGCGTTGCAAGTTAATGATACATGCAAAGAATATCATTACAAGGGGTTTACATGAAGAGTTCTTTGAGACGGCAGAATGTTATCCGGAAAAAACTGCAATTATTTGGTATGATGAAATGCGTGAAAATATTACATATGCACAGTTGGCGGATAAGTTCTTAGAATGGCTAACATGTTAACCATTCATGGAATTAGCGAAACGAATATATAGCAGTCTCTATACCGAAAGGACCATGGCAGATCATATCAGTATTAGCGGTGTTGTCGGTGGGGTGTACTTATGTACCTATAGATATAGAATGGCCGGAAGAAAGAAAAAATGAAAATATGCAAAAAGGGCAAACATAAAAAATTTTTATTACTATCACTACTTATTCTCCTGAAGTAATAGAAGGAATTGACATTATATATGCAGACGAATCGGAGCATTTTGAAAAAATAAAGGATTTTATGCGATATGAGGATGAAAGAAGTGCGTATGTAATCTTTACTTCGGGTACAACTGGTGAACCAAAAGGAGTAGAGATTTCACATAAATCGGCTGATAACACAATTAAAGATATTAATTACAGATTTGGAATTAGCAGTAAAGATAAATGTTTTGCTATATCGGAACTAAGTTTTGATCTATCGGTATATGATATTTTTGGTATGTTAGCGGAAGGTGGAACAATTGTATTGCCGAGACCAAAGGAACGGAAAAATGGCCGATAGATGGTTTGATATCGTTATAAATGAACAGATTACAATATGGAACTCAGTTCCGGCAATCTACGATATGTTCTTAATGGTAGCAGAGAATAGCACTAAAACTGTACCTTTGAAAAAAGGTTTTGTTATCAGGTGATTGGGTTCAACCTACATTGTATGATAGGAATAAAAAAATAACAAGTAATTGTGAGTTTATTTCTTTAGGAGGCGCAACCGAAGCAGCTATTTGGTCTGTGTATTATGTTGTCAATGAAGTGAGAAGTGATTGGAATTCTGTGCCATATGGTTATCCTTTGGCTAATCAAAAGGTAATAATAATGAATACTCAAAATCAAGAGTGTCCTGATGATGTACCAGGCGAATTATGGATTGGAGGCATGGGAGTTGCAAAAGGATACATAAATGAACCGGATTTAACAGAAGAGAAGTTTGTTTTTTATAACGGAAAACGTTGGTATCGCACTGGTGATTTAGTTTCATTTACAAAGGATGGACATTTAGAATTCTTGGGAAGAATTGATCACCAGATAAAGTTAAATGGTTATAGAATTGAGTTAAAAGAAATAGAGAAGAACATAAATCAGAGTAAATATGTTGATAAGAACATTGCTTTGATAATTAAGAAGAATGGGTATCCCAGATTGGTTGGTGCTATAAAACCATATATACCAGCTATAAAAATGCAGAGTTGTAGTATAGAGGATAATGGGACATTTGATGACGAAACTTCAAGAATAAGGGAAACTACGGTAAATTTATTTCTTCAAGAAGTTTTGAAACAAGTTGAAAATGATAGTATTACAATTTGTAGAAAAATGCAGATATTATATGAACTATGGAAAAAAAGGCTGATACAAAAGCAGGAAGTATCTGTTCAAAAGCAGGTCGTAGATACATGTTTATGGAAAGTGTTAAAGAATATGTTGCCGTTGTATTTAGATATTTTATCTGGCAAAGCGGAACCAAATGAATTGTTGAAATACCCTGAGTTTAATCCGGAATATTTAACATTTAAAAGTCCTGCGGTTAATTTATTTTTAAATAAGATTGTAGATACAATTAAGGCTACCGGCAAAAATAACAGGATTGGAATAATACAGGCGAGAACGGGAAAAGTGGCTACTGTTTTGTCTAGGCAAACTGAAGGACAGGAGTATATTTTATTTGATAGTTCAGCAGGTATGCTTGATATTGCACAAGGTCAGAACGCTCAAATAAATAATTGTTTGTATTCGATGGTACGCCAAGGAGGGATTGAACGAAAATATGTTGGTTATTGTGATTTTGTTGTTGCTGTCAATACGATGCACCAGTTTGAAAATAAAAATGAGGGGCTTAAGCTGGCAAATATGTTGTTAAAACCTAATGGAAAACTTATGATGATCGAATGTGCAGATGAAGATGCAATGGCGTTGATTACATCTTATGTCTTGGAAGCGGAGAAAGTAGAAACAAATAAGTTTTATTTACAACTAAAAGACTGGGGCAAATTATTGGGCGATGCAGGATTTGAAATGGTTAAGGCTGAAATGTCAGAAGTTGATAACATTGAATATATAGAAGCTTTTTCTAGAAATGACTTTCTTCATGACTGTGAAAAAGGTAATTTTTAAAATTCTTGAGGAGAATTTGCCTAAATATATGATACCAGAAGAATTTTATTATTTTGTCAACTTGCCGCTTAGTACAAATGGGAAAATCGACAGAAATAAAATACTAAGAAGTATTGAAATGCAGGAAGATTATTTCCAGAATGATGTGGCGTTGACTGATTCAGAAAGCAGGCTTGCAAAGATATGGAAAGATATTTTAGGTGCTAAAAATATATCTAAATCGATCAGTTTTTTTGAGGCTGGTGGTGATAGTTTGCTTTCAACTAAATTAATGATGGAATTACGAAAAGAATATAATGTGGAAGTGGCTCTAACAGATATTTTTGAGAACCCGTATTTGGAACAAATGGCGTCAATGTTAGATAAGAAAATAGATGCTGAAAATGCGTATGTTGAGGGAGAAATATGATTGGAATTATCGGAGGTTTTGGTGATATTGGGTGTGAGGTCGTAAAAAGTTTATGGATGATGGGGTATCGTAACCTATTAGTTGGTGGGCGGCATAATAACGATATGTTTCATACACAGACAGAAATAAAATATCAGTATATAGACTTAAACAAACAAGTGGGTATAGAAAACTTTGTGAAAAAATGCAAGATTATTATAAATTGTTCGGGATTAAGCTGCAATATGACTCGCGTACTGATATTGAAAATTAAAGAACATGGATGTAGTTATATTGAACCACAATTTAATAGGTTGTTAAAGGATATTATACCTGATAGAAATATTGCTTTTATTCAAGGTGTTGGCTCAATGCCCGGATTATCGGGTGCATTACCGATTTATTTGTCGGAGCGTTTTGAAGAAGTTAACAAAATAAAAATATACTATGTAGGGCAAGGAAAATTTACTCATAGAGCAGCTGAAGATTATTTAAACGGAATCGAGGATAGCAATAATTATTCGATGGTATGTTATGAAAACGGGGAATTAATTCCTAATATTGATAAAACATGTGAATTCCTGCCAATATTTTATAAAACATATATGCTGTTGCCTTATTATGATCAGGAAGCAAAAGAAATATGTAGTTTTTTTAAAGCCTAAACGCGCTGAATTTTATACTGCTATGGAGGATAATTTGACATATCGGTTATTAAAAAATGCTAGAGAAAAGTATAGAAATAATTCTATACAAATCATAGAAGATTTATGTAATGCGTCTGTGATTGATAGCGAAAAAAAATTCGTTTTGTGGTTTTGCCATATGTGTTGATGGTAAAAGGGATGGAAAGCGGGAATGGCGTACTTTGATTTTAAAAGCTGATACGGCGGCGATATTGACGGGTACTACAATCGCAGTGATGGCCGATTTGCTTATAAAACGAAAAGTCACATTTTCTCATAATGTTTTATCAATGTGGGAATGCCAAATTCAGAATAGAAATTTAGTAGAGGCGATAATAAATAATTCGCGAATATCAGCCAATATATATGATTGTTCGCTAGAAGATTTATCTAATATTGAGGAGGGAGAGATATGACATCAAAGATAAAAACTATCGTATGTGGATCTACTTTTGGACAGTTTTATATCGATGCACTAATGAAATATAGTGAATTCTTTGAAATTGCTGGACTTTATGCGAGGGGGAGCGAGCGATCTATTGAACTGGCTAAGAGATATGGTATTCCCTTATTTACATCCATTAAAGGAATTCCAAATGAAATTACGCTAGCGTGTGTAGTGATAAGATCAGAAGGTGTGGGAGGAGACGGTTGTAAATTGGCGATACAACTCATGGAGCGTGGGATTCACGTTATACAAGAACAACCGGTATATCCGGAAAATGTCGTAGAGTGTTATAAAGTGGCAAGGAAATATAGGGTTATTTATAATATTGGAAATTTATATATAAAATTACCAGAAGTTCAACATTTTATTAATGTCTCAAAGAAGTTGAATAATTTAAACTCTGTTCAGTATATGAGTTTATGCTTTTGTACTCAAGTGGCTTTTTCCAGCAAATTGCGAATTTTTGGCAGAGGCTATTTCAGGATTTCATGAATGGAATGGATTATCTGTTATAAAAAATAATGGACCATTTGATATTATTACAGGAATGGCTGGAAAAGTTCCAATGACCATTCAATTTAATAACCAAATTAATCCAAAGATGCCCGATGATCTTATGTATGTACTCCATAGATTTTCTGATTTTTTTTCAAAGTGGAATATTAACTTTAGAAGATACTTTTGGACCGGTATCATGGAGACCAAGAATATTTGTTGAAAAATATGGGGTGGCAGAAAGGGATGAGGAAAAACTAAATGAACCTGCTTTTGCTTTGGTAAACGAATATAGAGAAAAGCAGCTAAAAGAGATATTTAGAAATGAATGGACTGGGGCTATTGGCTTACAGTTGTTGGAGATGAAAAATCAAATTGAGAACAGCAGATTAGACACTAATAGAGCTCAAAAAGATTTAATGGTATCTAAGTTGTGGACCGAATTATATCGAGCAACAGGTTATGCGAATTTGATTGATGATATAGACTATATTTATATTCCAACTAAAAAAATAAGAACAACTTACTAGTAAAATTTCAATGGCAAAATGCCATAGAATGGAGAGTTATATGAGCGATTATAAAAATGTATTGAAGAAATGTGCAGATATGGGAATTGATTTATGGACTGAAAATGGGAAATTAAAGTATAAAGCAAGTACAAATACTTTATCACAAGATATACTTCGAGAATTAAAAAAATATAAGGAACAGATTATAGAGTATCTGGAAAAAGAGAATCAGGATTTGATTATTGTCCATGATGATGTAAAAAGATATGAGGCTTTTCCATTAACTGAAGTTCAGTCGGCATATCTTTTAGGAAGAGAAGATTATTACGACTACGGAAATACTGCGTGTCACGTTTATCAGGAATTTGTATATGAACGTTTGGACGTTGCTAAAGTGGAGATGGCATGGAACAAATTAATCCAGAAACATGATGCACTAAGGACAGTTATCTATAAAGCTGGTTATCAGAAAGTGTTAGAAACGACGCCATATTTTGAAGTGCATGAATACAAAAATATGGAGGATGGTTCAAAGGAACTTGAGAGAATTAGAGATGATTTTGGGAGAAAAGTGTTTCCATTAGAAAAATGGCCTATGTTTGAAATTGCAGTATCACAATTTGAGGATAAGTCACGATTACATTTTTCAATGGATTTTTTGGTTGCGGATTGGGCAAGTATATGGATGCTTTTGGAAGAATTTGAGGACATATATTTCCATAATATCATGGAATCATCTACTGATATTACATTTAGAGATTATGTATTATTTGAAGAACGTAAAAAGCAATGTCAAAAGTATGAGGAGGACAGAGCATTTTGGCGAAAAAAAATTGCCACATTTTTGTTTTGCACCATCATTACCTAATTTGAATACAAGAAAATCTAAGACTGTAGAATTCGAACGTTATTCTCTGCGGATGGGAATTGAAGAATGGAAAAAGTTTAAAAAGAATTGTGCAAGTCATAATATCACACCAACCGCAGCAGTTCTAACCGTCTATGGAACAGTTTTGAAAAAATGGAGTTTTAACAAAGACGTTTGCCTTAATTTGACAGTTTTAAATCGAGAGACTTCAGATAAAAATATTAATAAAGTTGTTGGTGATTTTACAAAAATCCTATTATTAGAAATACGGAATCTGCATGATACTTTTTCAGATATGGCGCAGGATATTAATGCTACATTATTTGAAAGTTTAGACCATTGTGGATATTCTGGTGTAGATGTAATCCGTGATATATCTAAAACAAAAGGTAGAGAATATGCAAGTATGCCATATGTTTTTACAAGCGCTATTGGTTTGATAAAAAATTCTTTACAGGGTAAATATGAGGGTATTGGAATTTCTCAAACACCACAGGTATTTATTGACTGCCAGGCAATGGATGGAGATTTTGGTCTGCAAATAAATTGGGATGTAAGAAAAGGAGTTTTTGAAAATCAACTTATTAGAGATATGTTTCAGATTTTTGAAATGATTTTGAATCAGCTGGCTGCCGATCAAGATATGTGGGAGAATAAATTATCAATTGCTCTGCCAGAAGCGCAAAGGAAACAGCGGGAACAAGTTAATTGTAAAAAAGATATATTTGATGATAAGTTGCTGTATACAGATTTTTTGAAAATTGCAAATATATATCCGAATTATCCGGCAATATATGATGATTTGGGAACTATCACATATGGTGAATTGTTAAAATTATCTGCTAGTATTGCGGCTAGATTACAGGAAGAGGGAGTAAAAGAAAATGATAAAGTTGTAGTTATGATACCTAAAAATAGGTATCAGATAGGTGCTGTGTTGGCTGTATTATATTTAGGTGGAGCGTATGTTCCTATTGATATTACGTCCCCAGTTAAAAGAACAGAAAATATTATTTCACAGTGTAATAGTAGTGTTGTTTTAAAAGTAACAGAAGTAGAATATGATGGCTTGGCAAAAAAAATTAATGTTAATGAAATAGACTATAACAAAGAAAAAAAGGTTGACATAAAAACTTATGATACGAAAAAGCCGGCATATGTCATTTTTCACTTCTGGAACAACAGGGGTGCCTAAAGGTGTAATTGTGTCTCATCACGCTGCATTGAATACGATTTGTGATATAAATAAGACTTATGGTGTTACAAAAACTGATTGTGTATTAGCTTTATCTAAGTTAAATTTTGACCTATCTGTATATGATATATTTGGCATGCTATCAGTTGGAGGATCAATTGTTTATGTGAATGATTCAAACTATATGAACCCTAAATATTGGCATGAAAAAATTGTTGAACATGGTGTAACAATATGGAATTCTGTACCGGCACTAAAGCAACTCTATTTAGCATATTTAAAAGAAGACGATCAGACCTATAAAGAAAATATAAGATTGTGCCTTTTAATCGGGAGACTGGATACCACTTGGGATGCCAGAAGAAATTAAAAAGCACAACAAATATGAGAAAATCATATGTTTAGGAGGTGCAACAGAAGCTGCGATATGGTCTATTTCACACGAATATGACGGGATAAAAGATGGATGGAAAAGTATTCCATATGGGAAACCGCTTGCCAACCAGCAACTTTTCGTAGTAGATGATAATGGGGAGGATTGTCCAGTGGGGTGTCCGGGAGAATTATATATTGCAGGAGAAGGTTTGGCTGATGGATATTTGGGAGATGAAGAATTGACAGAGAAAAAATTCTTCTATAGTAAGGTTCATCATTGCCGCGTTTATGCAACGGGGGATCTTGGAAGATATATGGATACTGGTGAAATTGAGTTTTTAGGAAGAATGGACACTCAAGTAAAAGTTCGAGGATATCGAATAGAATTAGGGGAAATAGAGAATGCTTTGGTAATGCAACCTGAAATAAGTAATGCAGTAGTACGAATTAATACTGAAAAAAAAGACTTGCCAATTGAAGCAGTAGTGGAGATTGCTAAAATAAACTCTCAAGAGAAGGATGCTATTTTGGCGCAGAGTAGAAAGTTAATAAAAAGTCTTGAATGTGTCAATGTTGAATTTGAACAGATATTAGACAGGACTAATTATAAATATGATTTTGCTTAAAGAAGATGAGATAGCATTAATTTCGGTATTACATGGCTTGATTAAAGTAGGTTGTCTTTATAATGGATGTACATTAGAAGAGATTATAAATAGCGAAAAAGTTGCCCCCAAATATCGTTGGTTATTGTCACGTTGGGTAAAAGTATTAGAAGAAAAAGGCTATATTTTAAAAACAGAAGATGAAAAATATTCTATAGTGAAATGTTATTCAGATGAAGAATATTCTTATCTTATGAATGATGTATTTGAGAACTGGGTTGAAGAATATGGTGATATCAACTTGATGAGTTATATTAAAGACAATGCTGTACAATTGCAGGGAATATTGGAAGGAAATATAGATCCAGTTGGTGTTTTATATCCAGAGGGTTCAACAAAATATACGGAAGCACTATATGTGACTAGTTCTGTTGCTAAGATTATTAATAATTACTATTGTCATTTTATTTTGGAATATATTAAAAATAATTCCGATAGAAAAATTAGAATATTAGAGATTGGAGCTGGAACGGCGGCCACAGCAAAACCGATCATACAAGCATTAGGAGATACAGATTATGAGTATTATTTTACGGATATTACAAAATATTTTTTCCCAGCAGCGAAGAATTTTTTAAAGATAACCATCGAGTTGTTTTGCGGCAATTTAATGTTGATGAAGATTATAAAAAACAAGGATTTCAACCCAATTATTTGATATAGTTATTGGTGCGTATGTACTTGAAAATGTAAAAGATATTAAAAAAAGTATAAATATTATTAAGGAGTTAGTCGCACCACAAGGATATCTATTGTTTTCTGAACCAGTTAGAAATGAGCCTTGGATATTGGCTTCACAAGCACTGATGATGACGGAGCCGGAAGATGATATTAGGAAAGACACTTTTTTCCATCCCACCATCTGGCTGGATTGATGTATTGGATACTTGTGATATAACGTCTTCTACGAATACATTTCCAGAGGAAGAGTCGTCTTTGTATAATTTAGGGGCAGTATTGTTTATTAAACAATTTCAAGACCAATACATGCTTAGTGAACAGAGAGAAGATAAAGGATAACATTTTAAGATATATACCTGAATATATGATGCCATCCTCTATGATTTATTTAAATGACTTTCCATTATCACTAAATGGAAAATCGATTCAAAAAAATTTATTTACATATGTACCAGAAATAGTAAATGATAAATTGGAATTTCCGATAAAAGTGGTATTCAAAGTGAATTGGAAAAAATTATTCAAGAAGTGTGGAAAGAAATTTTGGAAACTTGATCAGCTTGGAGCAGAGGACAATTTTTTCATGATCACGGCGCAGACTCGTTGATTATGGCTCAAGCGGTAACGAAAATTTAGGGAAAAATTAAGAATAGAGATTCCATTTGAATCTTTATTGAGGGAGATGATTAATACACCTACAGTTCATGGTTGTGCTGAATATATAAGTAAGCATAGAGTGCATAATATTAAAGATAAAGAGGAAGAATTGCCGTTATTTTTCGTTAAAGAGTTTAATGAGACATCTAATGTAGATAGAGTAAGGATTTTAGTACATGGGGCATTAGGAACTGTTGAAAATTATTCAGATTTAGGAAATGCATTATCCAAACAAAATATAGGACGGGTTGTTGCATTTGGGATTGCCGATTATACGAAATATATGCAAATTGACACAAAGAATCTTCTGTCTACTTTAGCAAGTCAATATGTAAAATATATTTACGAAAAAGGATGGAAGAATATTCAGTTAATTGGATATAGTTTTAGTGGAAGTATTATAATTGAAATGGCAAGAATGCTAATGGAACAAAATGTAAATGTCGATAATGTGGTAATCATTGAAGGTGGGAGCATACCCAGTTAATATTAAATCTTCTATTATTATAGAATTGTTATTTTGGATAGTATGGGGGTCTCAGAGACTGTCTTGGGATTAGCCAAGTAGGAATATTAAAAGCGGTATTTGAGGCTGTAAAGGAGCAAGGACTCCCAAGTGTTGATGATAATACATTGCTGTCTATATTGCGAAAATGATATAGATAAAGAGAAAATGGTAGAACTAATGAAAAAGGGGAGAAAGTGAACGTTTGGGAAATGTATCAAAAATTTTCCGATAGTAAAAACTCTTTGAAAGCTCTTTTTGGTATATATAGAAAATCGTTTGAAGCATTACAAACACTTCCGGATATATATTTTGGGGATGTAACATACTGTAGTGTAAAGGAGAGGGAGGGAGCCTATGAAAGTTTTGATGAGATTACCATCAAATGGGGAAGATAATTTTATTAGGAAATATAAAACAGGAAATGATAAACGGAAATCATTATAATTGTATTACAGGAAAAAAATGCTGCAAAAAGTAGCAACACTTTTAATGCATGAATTAGGAGTATCACAGATAGAGCAAGTTAATGATCTGGTTACGGATTATAAAGAGGAAGCCATAACAGAGAAATTTTGATAGAAAATGATTTATTCATCCAATTTGCATTATATAAGAGGAAAGAAAGTATTCTGTATGCAATGATTTGTTTTATGAAAAGCAAAGATATCTTTGCTGACGATAATACTGAGTATACTTTTGATGAAATGAAAGAAAAGTTAAATATTGCTCCTAAAAATGAAAAAAATATTGTTGCGTTGGTTAAGAAACTTGAAAGCATATGGAATTATTCAAGCTACAAATAATCGGTATAGGTTATGTTTACATATAACAGAGGAACAATTTGAAGAAACATGGAGTAAAATGTTAGCACTTTGGAATGGAAAATTGTGTAGTGAGTTAGGAAACGAATATTTACTTAACAATATTAAAAAACTTTCAGAGCTATTTTCGGGACATGTGAACCCAACACATTTACTGTTTCCAGAAGGGAAATTTGACTATGCAAATGCATTATATAAAGAAACGTTTGTGTTCAAATTTTTAAATAATTTAGTTCTAAAGTCGTTGAAAATGGTTGAACAATCGAATGGAAAGTTAGAAATTTTAGAATTAGGAGCAGGAACAGGTTCTACGACGGATGCCGTACTTGAGCTAATTAAAGAAAATAATAAGGTAACATATTTTTATACCGATATTTCACAATTCTTTTTAAAAGAGGCTCAGCGAAGATATGCAGATATAGACAATATATTATATTCGCAATTAAACATAGATGACTTAAATTTTGATTCCAAGGTGGATATAATAATTGCTAACGGAGTGCTGAATAACGCAAAACACATAGATAGTACGTTTGAAAAAATGATAAATTTGGTAAGACCTGGAGGAAAAATATTTATCATTGAGCAAGTGGCAGAGTCTTTAGAAATACTGGTTTCTCAGGTATTTATGATGGAGGATATTGATAATAGTACAGAGAGTGAGACATTTAGAAGTGTTGAAGAATGGAAACGTATATTTAACAATGATAGGATAGAAAAAGTAGAAGTATATCCTGATATGCATTTTATAGAACAAAGGCTGTTTATAATATCCTGCAATTAAGAAACAATTGATATGGCTGCTCTCAAACCTTTACTGAGAGCAGTCGTTAATATATCTTTTTTAATTGTGCTAGCTCATGAGAATTTTTTAGGAGTGACTAGTGTGAAAGAAAGTAGAGGACAGATATAAATGAGTGCACTTAAATAAGCTGTCTAAAAAGAGAAAGAATTTACAACTCCTCCTCCCGTGCTTTGTAGTATAGCTTCTTGAAACTATTATTGCACAGAGTAAGGGGGGGGTAATCTTTCGTTACTATTTGTGCCGTTGACTGAAAGGCAGCGGAATGGAGATTAAGATGGAATTTGAATCAGAAAAAACTAATTAGTAAATTTAATAAAGGAACAATAGTGTTAGTTCATGGCGCTTATCATGGTCCATGGTGCTGGGAGGATAATTTTAAGCCGTTCTTTGTAAAACGAGGATATAGTGTTATAGTGGTCAATTTAGTATCAATCCAAAGTGAAATAAATGACTATATGGAACATCTCAATGAAGTGGTGGGAGAAATTAGTGGAAAAGTTTATTTTATTTCACATTCGTTAGGAACTGCAATAGTGGAAAAATATATTACTAAGTTTTCGCCTAAATTAGATGCCGTTGTCTTTTTGGCTCCTAGTCCAGTAATAAAAAGACTTCAAAAAGCCTTCCTTGTTAATTTTCATAATATAATGAGGAGTAAAAGTTGTTTCTACTTTTCTAATCGCCTAGATGAAAGTGTGGAAAGCGTTTATCTGTAAGCGATGAATAATCCACCGGTTTTTCAGTATCCAAAATTTATGAGATAATCCCTCTAAGGAGTGGTATCTCTATAACTTTTCCAGTTTTTTGCACTTAGGACCATTTCACTTCAGTTCTTCTGGTACCTGTGCTAATCTCACTCCAAATAAAAAACAGGAGTTGAATTTTTATGCCTAAAAGAAATCCAAGACGTACAGATAAAGAATGGTTGGATCTGATCCAGGAATGCCGGTCCAGTGGTCTTTCTGATAAATGCTGGTGTCAGGAACATCATATCCATACAAGCAACTTTTATTACCAGATACGAAGACTTCGACAAAAAGCCTGTGAGATACCGGAACCAGTCCATTCTTCTTTCTCAGGAAAACAGGAAGTTGTACCGCTTTCTTTTGAGGAACCGGCAGTCTGCCCATCCTCAGTGCAGCTCAAAACGGATACCATTCCAGACTCTGTTATAAAGATCACTTATCACAGTTTCCAGATTGAGATCACCAACGCAGCAGACCGTGAGACCATATTTCATACGTTATCAGCGCTGCAGGATTTATGTTAGGTGATCTGTCCGGTGTGTCTAAGATCTTCGTTATCACCGGACGTACAGATATGCGAAAAAGTTTCGACGGGCTTATGGCTATCATACGCGATACATATGAACTCGATCCGTATGCAAATGCAGTTTATCTTTTCTGCGGAAGGGATAGCCGAAAACTTAAGGCACTCCATTTTGATAAGGATGGTTTTGTGCTGCTCCAGAAAAGGCTTGACGGAAACGGCAGGTTCCAGTGGCCGCGGAATGCTTCGGAAGCCCGTCTTTTGACGCGTCAGGAATTCCGGTGGCTTATGGAAGGTCTTTCCATCGATCAGCCCAAAGCAATCAAAGGCACAGGCAGAAAAAAAGATTTCTGATCCTTTGTGCAAAACAGAGAATTTTAAATTTTCTATATCCGTGACAGCAGGCAGCCGCCAGACACTTATCCACTGCTTTCTTTTTTCCTTTCGAATGCGATGTGGATGAGACTCAAAAAAACATCTGTTTTAAAACAGCAGGTGGATATCTTTCCTAAAAGAATGAGCATACAGGCATATCTTTCATTTTTTTAGGAAAGATATCCACAACTGAGGTACCGTCAGATTGACAGTACCATCTGTCCCGTCTGTTTGCCATATCCCCGTACTTCTTTTATAATAGGGATAAGAAAACAAAGGACGGAAATGCCATGCCTCATGATACAGAAGATATGATCCAGCTTTTATTAAGCACGAATAAAGAACAGGAACAGACCATTGTGGATCTCAGAGCTACCATAAAAGAGCTCCGCAGCACTATTGCGAACCTGAACGAGACGATAGATGAACTGAAAAGGAAGATCTTTGGAACATCCAGCGAAAAGACCAGGCGTCCTGATCAGGAGGAAGGAATCCAGGAGGAAGAAACGGTGACCGTTGTAAAAGAACATACACGGACCAGAAGAAAAAAGTCTGTTCGTGCAGATCTGTATGAGGCCCTTCCCATAAAAGAGATCTCCTGCGATGTTCCCCCGGAAGAAAGGATCTGTCCGGACTGTGGTTCCCCGATGGAACACCTGGGGTATAAGTTTGTCCGGGAAGAACTGCGTATCACTCCGGCAAAAGTGGTAAGGGTCCATTACATGCAGGAAACCCTTATGTGTCCTGTATGTCGGCAGGAGGATGAGACAACGATCGTAGAGGCAAAAACACCGACACCGCTTCTTGCCCATAGTCCCGCATCGCCGGATATGGTGGCAATGGTCATGTACCAGAAAAGCTTTCTGCACCTTCCCTTTTACCGTCAGTCAAAAGACTGGATGGAAAAAGGGGTGCCTGTCCCAAGAGAAACTGCAGCGCACTGGTACAATTACTGTTCACTGGAATATCTCTCTCCAGTCTATGAAGTAATGCATCAGGAACTGCTGGCAAGAGAGATCCTCCATGCAGACGAGGTACCCTGTCAGGTGCTTCATGAAGAGGGAAAAACTGCCACTTCAAAATCCTATATGTGGATCTACCTGAGCGGGACTGATGGAAAACCACCGATCATCCTGTATGATTACAGACCCGGACGGAGCGGGGAATTCATCCGATAGAATTTCTCCATGGTTTCACTGGGATGCTCCAGTGTGATGGGTGAAGTGCTATAATAAAGTTGTAACAGAAGTGGCTAATAAGATATAATCATCTTACAGAGAAAAGAGGAAGTATTATGTCACAAAGTTACACACCTGAATTTAAAAAGAAAATCGTTCGCCTTACATATCGAAGAGGGACGTACTTACAAAAGCATCACTGCAGAGTATGGTGTATCAAAAGCCAGTATCTCCAAATGGTGTGCTGAATTTAGCGAAGAATGCCATACAAAAGCCCAGCAGAATCCAGATGCTCCTAATGATCTGGAACTTATAGAAAGAAAACCTCCGTACTCCGTAAGGAATTGGAAGAAGCAAAAAAGGAGAATCTCTTCTTAAAAAAAGCAGCGGCATTCTTTGCAAAGGAAATCGATTAGAGGCTTATCGATTATTGACCAATATCATGAGACATTCGGTATCCGCTGGCTGCTTAGACGGCTGAAAATTTATCCGAACGCTTACTATAACTACCGGAAACACCGGAAGGCGGATTATCGCGCCCATAAAGCAGAAGTCCAGGCACAGATTCATGAAATCTATCATGAACACAATGGTGTCGATGGTTACAGGAGCATGACAGTCTATCTGGCACGTAAGGGATATCACTACAGCCCTGCAACCATACATAAGTACATGAATGCGGAGTTGGGACTGAGATCCATCGTTCGTCCCCAAAAAACAGATTATGAACAGGGAAAACCACACAAGGTGTTTGAAAACAAACTTCAGCAGAATTTTATGTCGGATAAAATCAATCAAAAATGGTGCACAGATTTCACATACTTATTTTTGAAGAACCATGATGTGAGATACAATTGCAGTATTATTGATCTTCATGATAGAAGTGTCATTGCCAGCATAACGGATCGGCACATCACCAGTGATCTTGCCATCCGCACTCTACAGAAAGCATTGGATTCTCAGCCAGCTATCAAAGGAGAATTGATCCTGCATTCCGATCAGGGCTCACAGTATACATCTAAGGCATTTACTGATTTTTGCAAGTCAGTGAATGTGACGCAGAGTATGAGCAAAGCAGGTTATCCCTATGACAATGCACCGATGGAGCGTTACTTCAATACACTGAAGAATGAATGCACAAATCTGTATGAGTTCAAAACAGAGGAAGAACTCTACCAAGCAGTGGAGGAATTTTCCTATGTCCACTACAATCATGTACGCCCGCATAGCTCCAACGGTTACCGTACGCCATATCAGGCACGAATCGCAGGATAAAAAAGGGCTGCCCGAGCAGATTGCTTGATTACTCAAAATCGGAACGGTTAGCTTTTGTCAAGGGCAAAGCTGCGACAGCGGTGTGAAACACCCTTGATGAAATCTGACAGTTCCGATAGATTCCAAACTGCAATCCACCGATTTTATTAGCCATAAGTGTTACAAAAATGCTTGACCACAACAATTACCGATTTTCCTCGAAAAAACAGGAGAAAATATGGTATACTTTTATCAGAAAAAAAGTTTGGAGACAGCGGGATGAAACCATTTTTTACGGATGCTCAATTGAATAGCATGAGCCGTGAAAGTATGATTGAAATTATGAAAATCATGCAGGCACAAGTAGAGAAAAAAGAGACAGAAGTACAGCTCTTGAAAGACAAACAAAAAGAACTGGAATTTATGAATGCGATGCTTTCAGACCAATGTCATTTAGTTAAGACATTAAGCAGATGTATTCCTATCAGGCAGAGGTAGAAAATTCACTATCTTTGCCTGCTTTTTCTTTTATAAAAACTTGCTCTTATATTTATGCAGCACAAAAAGACAGATTGCTATCTGCCTAAATTAACGATATACTTTTATCGATGTTATGCAACTCGATACAGAAAACTTACTGCTGACTTAGGCTTGACTTTGCGAGGGTCGGAACGCCCGGGTCTTACAGGTAAAAGATTCTTCTGTATCAGCGTCTCAACGTCAGGTGGGGAAATGTCATTTCGCAGGAAATAACGACATATATGAATTGCTATTGTGTAATTCATTTGATAAACATGTTTTGTACCTTTTTGTTGGATTATTACATGCATTGTAATGAGCTCACAATAATTGTAAAGGATTAAACGTGCGTATATTTCTTGCATGATATACTCCATCTTTTTTGAATGAAAGCAACATAATCCGATAGCATATTTCAATTCCCTGAACGATGTTTCGATGCCCCATCGCATTGCATAAACCTTCTTTATTTCTTCTACTGGAAAATCTTCCTTTGGAAGATTGGTAATTATACTTTCATACGAATCTTCTGAAATGGCAAACCTTACTACTCTAAAAATTCAACGTATAAAAATTTTTTGTCATATAAAATCCAGATAGTCAAATGGACTGGATTTTGCAATAAATTTAAAATTTTTTGGGTTTAGCTTTCACATCTTTTGTCTGTTTTCGGGTTAATATAAGTTGCATGTCGTGGTCAAACTCATTTTCATCAGGAAGGTCAAAACTTCCTGTCATGCTTCCCCCACCGCCATCCTTTACACGAATCAGATAATACATTCCTTTTTCTTGGACATGCGCAAAAATATTATATGTTTCATATCCTCTGTCTGCGATAAAAATTGTTTTTTTCTCTCCTTTATAACGGTCAATCATTTGTGTCATTGCCAATGATTCGTTTTCTAGCCTTGCAGGTTGTATCACAAGATCAATATATCGCTTCTCGCACAGGTCGAAAAGAGCATTCAGATGAATCTGATTAAATCCCCGATCAGTTGGTTGAGACTGAAAATAAGTGCCTGCATCGTTTGGATTACGGGCAATGTTCAAATCTGAGCCATCACAAGCTAATAGTTGATAATCCTTATACTTTTTTTACGAATGAGAAACAAGAATTAAATTCATAAAACAAAAACTGGAATGCCTCCAGAAGTAGTTTGTTTCTCTGTTGACAGAACGCTGAAGCAGACGGGGTATCGACAGAGAACTGGAAATAATCCAGCAATTCTTTTTTAAGCTTCCACTTTCCATAGAAAGAAGAAATTGAATTGTAGATACAAAATCAAGTTTTCTGTTCCGTGAAAAATCAACTTCTGGATTTTTTGAAAACAACCATGGGGACGGTCGCCATTCATGGATTAAAGATGACAATTTGTTTTTACATGTTCCGCAAATATCATAAGCGTTACCTCCAAAATGTAATACATTTAAGTGGCTTCGCCGCAAATTTTTGCTATATTTGTCAAGGATTTTTTACAAAAAAGATGCAGGGTATATATTTTGATATACCTTGCTCTGCAAGAGGCTGCCGACTCAATATCTTAACTAAATGACATTGGTCCGAAGGGGCTCCTTATTTTCATGTGGAGGTTTCTAGGGTGGCATGGTATAGTAAAAAGGGACCAAAAAAATGACAGGAGTACAACATGATAAAAGAAATCAGAGAAGAGTTAGATCAACTTGGGGAAGAGAGCTATAAGCAGTTTAATCAGAAGCTGATCCCAGGGACCGATCATGTGATCGGTGTTCGTATGCCGGCTCTTCGAAAGCTGGCAAAAGGAATTGCAAAAACAGATTCGAAACAGTATCTGGAAGAAGC
>ENA-OQBL01000600-OQBL01000600.1-human-gut-metagenome-genome-assembly--contig:-NODE-600-length-18072-cov-5.245639_pt1 | contig 18072 bp, 19 predicted proteins | sample MGYA00242747_ERZ504553 | MGnify/ENA primary metagenome ERZ504553 (study PRJEB26092, sample SAMD00036240) | human gut metagenome | host: Homo sapiens | study: EMG produced TPA metagenomics assembly of...
GGGAACTGGTACAGCTGATGAAGCACTGGCGGGTGTCCATCGACGCCCGGGGCGACCTGGCCCACGCAGTCATCACGTCGGGCGGCGTGTCGGTGCGGGAGGTGGACCCCAAGACCATGCAGAGCAAAAAGGGCCCTCGGCCTCTACTTTGCAGGCGAGGTGCTGGATGTGGACGCCTATACCGGCGGCTATAACCTGCAGATCGCATTCTGCACGGCACAGAGTTTTGCGAATCATCTGGAATGACCGCTATAGAAGGAGATATAAAAATGATTTCTGTTGCGATCGACGGGCCTGCGGGCGCAGGCAAATCTACGCTGGCGCGGCGTCTGGCTGCGGACTTCGGCTACATTTATGTGGACACCGGTGCGATGTTCCGTACCATCGGCCTTTATGCCCTCCGCGCGGGCAAAGACCCGAAGGACAACGAGGCAGTCGATGCGCTGCTGCCCAATATCACCCTCGAGTTTGCTTTTATCGAGGGCGAACAGCATATCTATCTGAATGGCGAGGACGTCAGCACGGCCATCCGCACCGAAGAGGTGGGAATGGCGGCTTCTGCCGTGGGCGCAAATCCGGCGGTGCGCGCCTTCCTGCTGGAGATGCAGCGGGACATGGCCAAGACGCAGAACATCCTGATGGATGGCCGCGACATCGGCACCGTGGTGCTGCCCAATGCGACTGTGAAGATCTTCCTCACCGCCAGCCCGGAGGCCCGCGCCACCCGCCGCTGGAAGGAGTACCAGCAGAAGGGCATCGATACCCCCTACGAAGATGTGCTGGCCGACGTCAAGCAGCGCGACTATCAGGACACCCACCGCGCCGCAGCCCCCCTCAAGCAGGCAGACGATGCCGTGCTGCTGGACACTTCGGAGCTGAATTTTGAGCAGAGCTTTGAGGCCATGAAGAAAATTATCACGGAGAAGGTCGGATGATACTATATTATATTCTGGTCCCGCTGGCATGGCTGGTGTTCCACATCGGCTTCCGCGTCCGGTGTGAGGGCAGGGAGAACCTGAAAAAAATCGGCACGAAGGGCTGCATCATTGCCCCCAACCATATCTCCGCCATCGACCCGGTGTTCGTCGTCATCACCCGGTTCTGGGGTCAGCGGATGACAGTGTTTGCCAAGAAAGAGCTGTTCGAGATAAACGCATTCCTGTCGTGGTTCTTCCGGTGCGCCGGTGCAGTCTGTGTCCGCGGCACGAAAGAAGAGGTCAGCGTCATCGACGACACTGTGAAAAAGTGTCAGGAGGGCGGCACACTGCTGCTCTTCCCGGAGGGTACGCGGGAGCAGGAGAATAAGTTCCTTCCCCTCAAGAGCGGCCTCTTCGTCATCGCGGCGGCAGCAAATGTGGACGTCGTGCCTTGCCGTATCTACTACGACACCCCTGATGGTAAGATGAAGCTGTTCTGCAAGGTGCGTGTCATCTTCGGCGAGCCCATGCCCGCTGCACAGTTTGCAATGGAAGGCCGCCGCGACATAAAGAAGCTGCGGGAAAATAAGCAGGCCGTTCTGGATGCGTGGAGTGAATTGTGATGAACCTCTCAGTCTCGCTATCGCTCGACAGCTCCCCTAATAGGGGAGGTGGCATCGCGCAGCGATGACGGAGAGATTGAATTTAGGAGAGTACAATGGAAATCAGACTTGCAAAGACTGCGGGTTTCTGCTTCGGCGTGGACCGCGCGGTCAAGTTGACCTACGGTCTGCTGGATGAGGGCCGCAAGGTGGCCACCCTCGGCCCCCTCATCCACAACCCCCCAGACCGTGGAAGACCTTGAGCGCCGGGGCGCACTGGTAGCAGACACCCCCGCTGATGTCCCTACGGGCTACGAGGTGGTCATCCGCAGCCACGGTGTCCCCCGCAGTATTTACGACGAGCTGGACGCCCGGGGCTGCACTTATCACGATGCCACCTGCCCCTTCGTGAAGAAGATACAGAAGATCGCTTCCGAGGCCGAAGCCGCCGGTGCAGTGCTCGTGGTGGCCGGTGATGCGTCCCATCCGGAGGTGCAGGGCATCGTCGGACATACCCGGGGAGAGGTATTCGTTTTCAGCGAATTTGGCCCAGCTGAAGGCGTGGCAAAGGGCCTTCTGAACCCCCAAAAGCCCATTTTTGCAGTTGCACAGACCACATTTCAGGTAACAAAATGCAAGAAGTTCGGAGTTTCTCAAAAAAGCCTATACAAACGCCCGAATTTTTGATACAATATGTAATGCGACGTGGGCGAGGCAACAGGAAGCGGAAGACCTCAGCCAACAATGCGACATCATTGTTGTCATTGGCGGTCATCATTCTTCCAATACCCAAAAGCTGGTACAGGTCGCCGCAAAACACACGCGTGCCGTAACGGTCGAGACAGCGAGCGAACTTCGGCCGGAATGGTTTGCAGATGTTAAAGTGGCGGGCGTGACAGCCGGGGCTTCAACGCCATCGTCTATTATTGAGGAGGTACTTAACAGTATGAGCGCAGAAATCAATGACAGCATGAGCTTTGAGGAGATGCTGAATGCATCCGAGGAAAAGCGTGTTCATGCAGGCAGTATTGTGAAAGGAATCGTGACCAGCATCTCTGCCAACGAGATCCAGGTGGATATCGGAGCGAAGCAGACCGGCTTTGTCAAGCTGAGCGAGCTGACCGATGATTCCTCCGCCAAGGTCGAAGACCTGGTGAAGGTTGGCGATGAGCTGGACCTCATCGTCGAGAAGGTTATGGATCAGGATGGCGTCATCCAGCTCTCCCGCAAGAAGCTCGCATCTCGCAAGGGCATGGAAGAGATCGCTAAGGCCGCTGAGTCCGGCGAGGTCGTCGAAGGCGATGTCACCGAGTTCAACAAGGGCGGCGTTGTGGTCAACGTCAAGGGCGTCAAGGTGTTCGTTCCTCGTTCTCAGGCTACTATGCGCCGTGATGAGGACTACACCGCTCTGGTTGGCCAGCACGTTCAGCTGGTTGTCACCGAGTGCTCCGGCCGCAAGATCGTCGGCAGCATCAACAAGGTGACCGCTGAGCAGAACAAGGCAAAGCGTGAAGAGTTCTGGGCAAACGTTGAGGTGGGCAAGACCTACACCGGCGTTGTCAAGAGCCTGACTTCTTACGGTGCATTCGTCGATATCGGCGGTGTGGACGGTCTGTGCCACATCAGCGAGCTGAGCTGGAACCGCATCAAGCATCCCTCCGAGGTCGTCTCCGTTGGCGATACCATCGAGGTGTATGTGAAGGACATCGACACCGAGAACCACAAGGTCTCTCTGGGCTACAAGAAGGCCGAGGACAACCCCTGGGAGCAGCTGAAGAACAACTACCCCATCGGCAGCACCTTCCATGCTCCGGTCGTCTCTCTGACCAAGTTCGGTGCATTCGTCCGCATCCTGCCGGGTGTTGATGGTCTGGTCCATTGCGTACAATCTGCGCTATATCCGCACCTGCCGGGGCATTTACTTTAGCCACCGTCCGAGCTTGGGCATTCAAGAACGCCTCACGCTCCTTGCCGTCATCAGGTGTCACCTTGCTGTAACGATCTCCATAACGGCTCAACATCTCGGTATAGCCCACTTTCTTACATTCTATCGAACGGTTGATCTTTTCTTTCAAACCATCCGCACCCATCATATACCAGGCACAACTGCGTTCGGTGGCATTCCACAAAGCCTTCAGCTCAAGGAACGCCTCGTACTGCAAATCCCCGGCCTCGTCCAAAATAATAAGCGGATTTTCAATGGAACGGAGGTAATAAGTCAAATCCTCGTATACATCGCTATATTTACCTTTGGCATCCACTCCGAACTCCGCAGCTATCTTACGCACCAGCTTCAGCTTGGTCTTCACCTGCGAGCAGTCGATATACACGGCATTCTTGTGGTTCTGCACATAATACCGTGCGGTGAAAGTCTTTCCGATGTTTGGAATGTCGCATAGGATAGCCGACAGGCTCGACTGCTGGGAGAACTCCAGCTGGGCGGTTATATACTCGAACGTGGCGGTCTTGGCAACCTTCCACTCCATATCGGCACGGAGGCTCACACCCAAACGACGGGCTATACTTATCCAGTTGGCATCACTAAGAGCCTTGTCCGTCTGTCCGTTCTTAATGGCACTGTACACCGATGTGCTGATGCCAAGGGAAGCGGCGTGTTTGGCGTCACTCGGATAGTTCGCACGGTTGGCGGCTACCGCTCCCAAAATCTTCTGTTTTTGCGCTTCTGTAATCATAATTCAAACGCTGTTATAATGTTATTCTAATCGTATTCTTACATATCTCCAATAGCCATTGCCGCCATATTGGTCGGCTGCCATTCGTAAGCTTCATCGGGTTCTTCAGGAACAGGTGCCGTAGGTAATACAAGGCTTTCCGTTTCCTCATCTTCTTCCTCACGTTGGACCGGTGCCACACCTACCTGACCGATAGCGTTATCACGTACCCATTTGTCAAAGTGACTCATTATCTTTGCCTGTTCCGTATAAGCTGCCTTATCTTCTTCGGTCTGTTCCGCCATTACACGGCTATAAGTCACAACCGGGCGCACCTTGTCGATATAGCGGTCATTCTGATACAGGAACACATCGGTCGGTTTGCCTTCCTCATCCGGCAAATAGAAAGCCGTCACCTTGCGGTTATTAGACTCCAACTTCTCAAGAACCTCCGGACCGCTCAGCCACCAGTCAGCGTACGCCACACGTACCGTACTGTTCCGTCTCACGCTTGTTTCCACCCTCTCGCCGATATAACGGCTCAGGGTCAGTTTGTCAAGCGGGCGCAGAGTCGGGTTGATCCTCGCCACAAGCACGTCCCAGCGGGTCATGCCCGGATATTTCTTCTGGTTGGGGTGCGAGCGTGTTGTTCCATTCAGCACAATCCCTGCGGTCATCTGCCACAAGTTCCTCAAACGTATAATATTTCCTATCCTCGTAGGTATGGTTCCCACTGTCGCTGATTTTCTTCTGATCCACACGCCGTGCCCCTTTACCGTACCAACGACCCACCCCTTCATGGTTCTTATGGGCGATGGTAGTCTTGAATGCGCCGTTCAACGGTTCGGCATATTTGTCCTGAGAGTTCAACGGTGCACAAAAGCGCACAAACTTGAACACCTCACCGGCTTTCAGGAAGCCCTCCTTGTACTTGCTCATCAAATGCTGCTCCACCTCGATACCGGCAGGCATCCCCCACCCGTTACGCTCAATCAGGCGGAACATATCCCGGAAACAGGCAACCACAAGGGCTTCGTCTTTATCACGGCCGTAAGCAAGCCCCACACGGCACTGGCTCACCACATCGTAGGCATAATAAGCATGTACGTATTCACCACCCTTCATGCGACGCGGAAGATCCACGTCATCCATCGTAATCTGGGACAAGGAGAACTCTCCACTGTGGCGGTGCATGTGTGGCATTTGCTCGTGGTAGAATTCCGACCACCCACGACGCTTTTTCTCTATGAGTACCTGGTTGGCCGGCTTGTTCAAGATGTTGCGAATGGTACTTTCGCTCAGTTCTTTCGGATCACCGTTCTTATCCGTAAAATCGTTATGGTTGAATATTTCCCCGGTTTCCAAATCCCATACCTCCAACTCACCGCACACAAAGGAGATATACATCTCGTGTACGTCACTGCCATAAGGCTGGTTCGGCAGCACCGTGATGCTCAGCACGAGACGCTCGGTCTTGTAATCCACTTTCCTCGCGCACTGGTTACCGAACTTTCCACTGATAAGGCACTCATAACCGTACTGCTTGTACTCGTTCACCTTCTTTCGGAAACGCAAGGTACTCGCCGGCAGATCATGCCCGAACTCTTCGCGCAGCGTCTCAATGGTAGTAGCCATCATGCTCCAATCATACTTCTCTCCCATTAACTTTCGATAATCACGACTACGATTGTACAACTTGATACAAGTATTCAGTACTGAAGCATTTATCGCATACTTTCTGGCAAGCTCGTCAGAAGCCTTATCGCTGGACTGCCGGGCAGCCCAATCCATAAAGAAAGCGACGGCAGCCTGATCAAGCTCGTAATTCGATATTATCCAGCCACGCAAAAGCACGGCATTGCCACCAGGATATTTCTCCTCGACTTTTTCTTTGTAAGAGGTAGGCAGACTATCAATAACAATCAAAGCTCCATTTCCTTTCGCTCCACCACCACGACGTGCTACCTTTATCCGGCCACTGGATGCCATATACTTGTAATTCGGAACAGTCATTATTCCGCCATCAACAAGTTCACGAAACGATATGCAAAGTTTGTTATCGAAAAATTCCATACTCACACCTCCTTATTTCAATGCGGCCGCAAAATTTTGGATGCTGTCTATATTGGAAAATGTCACATTATCATAATGTCTCACCTCTTCCCCTTTATAAGTCACCACACCCGTGCTGTCGTTTTTTACTGATCTCTAACAATGCGCCGTTCGGAAAATATTGGCGTATCACGTTATCATGGTCGTGTAGTGTCTCCATAACCGGAGCCACCGCCATTACAATACCACCACGCTCACGGGCGGCCTTCTGGATCCTACGGATGGTATCCGTATCCTGTTCAAAACGCAGGGCTTTCCAAACCGTCACGCTGCTTACGTTGAAAGCCTTGGCCAAAAACTGGCGATCCTCACTTGTTACATGAATATACTTCTTCATATCTCACTTGATTTTAATATCCTAATTCGTTATATTTGTTGCGTTTTAAAAAAATAACCGACTTATGCCTCAAAATCCGACATCACTGCCTTTCTTGGTATCTTACGCTGATACTCTCTCATCAGCGAAGAGCAGACCTCTAATCCAAACAGCCCTGACAGCGATTGCATCTCTTCAAGAAATTGACTGCGTGTGTATCGACAACATAACGCTACCTGACGATATTGCAGAAGCCGGCGCTCGACTTGGAGCATACACGACAGCTGATCTTGTCTGGTTCCACTTCTCAAAGCATTCACTAATGACGCAAAAGGTGTTCGAGAAAGCCGTTCGCGGACTCTTTGCTCATAGTCAGTTGGGAAGCCCGGTATGGGTGTTTCTTCTGCCGGAGAAATACCGACATCTTTACCCTTCTCCGTGGAATTGATTGTTCTTTTCATAAGTCACTCATTTTAGTGTCTATATCTGAGGGAGTCCAGGGAATCGAACCCTGGCGCAAGAACCATACACTCCCGTGTGTCTTTCCACACCGCCACCCGTCTCTTGACGCCTTCCGGGTTGTCACGCTCGGTTTTCCGTTATCCTTCAACACTTTCACCTTTCTCTATAACTTCAAGAAGCATTATAAACTTCTCACGTACAGACTGCTTCATCTCCAGTTCTAATGTATGCGCCAGATTTGAAGCTGCACTGGTACTGTTCCTGCGAATGCTTCCGGAAAGAAGACTGTCAGTCAAACTGCTTATCTTGTTTTCTATAAACAACTTTGCTTCCTCATGACTGCCAACGGATAAAACCGTTTTCAAAGCGCGGTAACAAGCAAGCTCTCGTTGTGTTTTGTACATCTCTTCAGCATACCAGCAAAAGAAGTGTTCATAGTCCTCGTTCATCTCTTTGGTGTACTTGTCAGCTTGTTGTACCAAAGCGTCTATATGGTTCTTCACAAAACTGAATACAAAATCCCAGCAATCCATTTTCTTATTTTCCATAATCTCACTTATTTAAATTCGTTTATAATCGGTTTCAAACTCACGCCGTAGCAGCTCATCAAGCGCCGAATAAGATTCTTTACATAAAAATCAGGTGCGGAAAACACAATCCCGGTCTCTTCAGTGTATCTGAAACTGATACCGTCCATCATCAACACGTAAGCTACTTTGTGCTTCACGCTTTGTGTCTGCCATTCTTTGATTTCTTCGTTCATTTTCTTTAAGTGCTAAAATTCGTTATTCTCGACCCTTTTCTGTATCTTTGGCCGCTCGTTAATTTCTTAACTCGATGCAAATATAGTATGAGATTTTCATACTACAAAATATTTAAGCGTAATTTTTCATACCAAACTCATTTTATGGAGGAAAATATCAGATTCATTCAAATACTTGACGAATTAAAAGCTCAAGGGCAAATAACTGATTATGTACAAGCAGCAAGCATACTTGGCACAAATAAAGCTGGCATAAGCGACATAAAAAGTGGTCGGAAGAAATTATCAATAGAGCTACTCAGAAGTCTGAAATATTCATACCCTAATATTTCGATTGATTGGATCATCATGGGAACAGGGGATGCTTTCATAACAATGAAAGAGAAGCAGGAAACCACAGATGCACACTTATTCGTACAAACCATAACCCAACAAGCGGAAGAAATCGGCCGTCTCAAAGAACAAATTCGCCAAATGAATCTTGAAAAAGGGAAACCTGCATCGGATGCGTACACTTCTGGAGATGCAAATGTAGGGTAGAGCGCACTTTTACCATCCGGAGAACATGAAACGTTACCCTGAGGATACCCCCGATTATACCTTCAGACTCCCCTCTCTCGGTATTCCCCCTCCATCCACCCCATATAATCGCCTGAAAAGGACTGATAATCCGTTATATAATAATGTATGCTTTTTATAGGTGGTGGTTTTTAGGGTGGGTGTATCAAGGCATATTTTACACCTATCATTCAAAAAACCATATTTTACCATACTTCCAACTACCCCCTCTCAAAACCATGTTTACTAACCCCAGTTCTTATAAAAACTAACCCCACTTTCTAACCCCAGTACTATCCCCACCTCCAAAATTGCCACTCCAAGTGTCACACCAAATGTAGAAATCGCCATCTGAGAGCACAAAAAAAGGAGACCATAAGTCTCCCCCACAAGAATAACTGCTGAATGGTGATTTTCTTTCGTTCTAATGCCATTCTAATCTATTCACCTACCTCTCCCCTCCTACTCCCTGAAATAAGCGTAGATTGCTTGATTATAGCCCTTTTAGTGCATACTGTACCATTACCGGACAGACCGGCATGTAACAAATAATTCTTGGTCGCACCCACCTGTTCCGCCGTCAAAACCGTATAAACAGCCGAAATACTACTAAAATACCAATCTCTTCGCTTTGTTCCGTCTATTCCGTGCGTCAAATGCACATGTACAACCTTTGCCATATCACTATATTTTATAGTGCAAATATACTAAATAATCATTATATGGAATATTTTAGAAACATATAATCCAAAACAAGGCATAAAAAAAGCGGCCACAACCGCTATCTTCCTCTCCTGCTTACACACCATGTAAACTTCATGTAAGCCCATTTAAAGCAATCGCCAAACCGATGCAACCAAAACAGCCCTCCACGTAAACAGAAATTAAACCTGCGTAAACGTTTCGTTTTGCGGAAGTTCCTTCTATCCTTCCCCGTAACCTATTGTATTATAAAGCGATGTGTTGTTTTATTCAATATATCGTTTTATACGCTTCGTTCTGTGCCCCGTAATTACCCCGCATATTGTAAATCTCAGCATACAAATCATTAATTAACGATGACGGTTCAGCTCCTTCGCAAAATACTTCCGCTCTATCCATGCTAAGTTTAGCCGAATCCATCTCGGATTTAAACATATATGCTTTTGCCAAAAGAACAAGATAATGGTAATACGCCACACTATCTGTGGCAACCGACATTTGCCTGGCAGTCCGGGTACATACATAACTAGGATTTTTTGACAATGAATCAATTATAAAATCATAATACTGCATATAGATATCCATTTGGGTCTTTTTATAAGTTCCGGAACTTGTACAAGATACTCCCCATATACAAAATAATACACTATACCATAAAAATTTAAATATCAAATGTATGTTCTCCATCTTATCCTCCTTCATAGCTTATTGACAAACATAAGCAAAAATAAACACAACCATATACTTTTATTAAAATTTATTTGACCCAAACAGCCTTTTAGATAAAATTTACACAAAGATGAAGATTCACTTTGTCATGTCATGAAACATCCCTACCTTTGAAAAAAGAATTTATAAACGAAGAAACATGGAAACACTATCTAATTCTATCCTGACTGTACAAATAGCCGAGCATGGTGCCGAGCTTCAAAGTATCAAAAAGGATGGCAAAGAATATCTTTGGCAGGGCGACGCTAAATTTTGGGGACGGCGTTCACCTGTCCTTTTCCCTATAGTAGGACGTGTGTGGAACAATAAATACCGTCATGCCGGAAATACTTATGAAATAGGACAACACGGTTTTGCACGTGATATGGACTTCAAACTAACCTATAAAGAAGACAAAGGAGCTGTATATTGGTTGGAAAGCACTCCTGATACATTGGGCAAGTTTCCTTTTCCCTTCCGCCTGCTGGTGGGATATTTATTGGAAGAAAATAAAATCACCGTAAAATGGCGTGTAGAAAATCTGGGAGCCATGGATATGTATTTCCAGATTGGAGCACACCCAGCTTTCTATTTCCCCGAGTTCGATGCTGCTACAAAGGATCGTGGCTTCTTTGTTTTTGACCGAAAGTCTGACTTAGAATATATCATGCCAACCGAAAAGGGGTGCGTATCACCAGAACGTCATGTACTAAAATTAAACAAAGAAGGGCTGATGCCAATTGATATTCATACTTTTGATTGTGACACTTATATTTTTGACAATAAACAACTGAAAAAAATAACCTTACTGGATAAAAAGAAAAAGCCCCATATCAGTTTGGAATTTAATTCTCCATTGGTAGCTTTGTGGTCTCCTACCAAGACACATCCCGATTGCCCATTTGTTTGCATTGAACCATGGTATGGAAGTTGCGATTCTGTAGGGTATTCGGGCGAATTAAAGGACCGTGAATGGATACAGAAATTGGAACCAAAAGAAACGTTTGATGTAGAATATAAAATCATTATAGAGTAATCAAAAATAACGGGGTATGCACGATGAGTCACACCCCGTCTTTTTTTGCTTACCGACTTCCCAAATACAAAAATATCATACCAATAAGTACCAGTGCCAAATCCACAGCCTTGCTTTTAAGATTCTTCTCACGGAATACCATTGCACCAAATAGAAAAGAAACAAGCACACTGCCACGCCTTACCATAGATACTATGGAAATCATTGAACCATCCAAGCTTAAGGCATAGAAATAAACAAAATCAGCTGCCGACAGAAAAATAGATATCAGAATAATACACCAATGCCAATGAAACGGAGTGGTAGATTTGCGCTTCGGCCACCATAACAACATCAAAACACCTCCCATCATAAACAATTGATAGATATTATACCATGACTGTACAATCATTCTATCCAGTCCGATACCTCCTTGATCGACAGGCGCCATGAGATACTTGTCATAAAGCCCGCTGACCGCTCCCAACACAGCTGCCATTACCACATAATAAATCCATTTATTATGTTTGAAATCTATTCCCTCTTTCTTTCCGCTGCGGCTCAGCATAAAAAAAGAGAAGACAGCCATCAGCACACCAATCCATTGGTAAAAATTCAATCGCTCACCAAAGACCACTAAAGCTCCCACCAACACCATCACCGGACGAGTAGCGTTTATAGGTCCCACAATTGTGATAGGCAGATTCTTCATCCCAAAATATCCCAATATCCACGACGAAAGGACAATAACAGATTTCAACACTACATAACGATGCACCTCCCACCCTGCAACAGGCACATAAAAAATAGAATCCTCCAATATTCCCGGCCTCCACACTGACAATACAATAAAAGGAAGAAATATCAAACTAGAGAACAACGTATTCAGAAATAATACCGGAATAACCGCATTGTCCTTCAACGACTGTTTCTTAAATACATCATAGAATCCCAGCAATGCAGCCGAGAGAAATGCCAGAAGTAACCACATCATATCTTTTACCTTATTTAAAACAGAAGGCAAAGTTACAACAAAAAATAAACAAAGAAGTGTAGATTTTGATATAAATGGCACGGAAATAAAAGAAAAGGGGGATAGAGAAATACATCTCCACCACCCCTTCTTTTATTTATGAATATTCTCTCAGACTTTCGCCCGATGCTTATACTCGATTAAATTCCCAGTGATTTTCTTACGGCTTCCACCTTTTCCTCAGCAGCTGCATTAGCGGCATCGAAACATTTGTGGCAACCCATTTCACCTTTTACTTCCACATAGAATTTGATTTTAGGTTCTGTTCCTGACGGGCGAACTGAAATCTTAGTTCCATCTTCCGTAAAATATTGCAATACGTTACTAGCCTCCGGCATATCTATTTCTGTTATATTCCCGTTACCATCAGTCACCTTCAAAGTTTTAAAGTCCTTGACAAGAACAACCTTAGAACCGCCTATTTCTCTCGGAGGATTAGAACGGAAGTTTTCCATCATTGCCTTAATCTCTTCTGCCCCGCTCTTTCCTGGTTTCACAACATTCACAGTAGTTTCTTTTGAGAAACCATACTCCACATAAATATCAAGCAAAACTTCGAACAAGGTCTTGCCCTGGTCTTTTGCCCAAGCACAAATCTCCGCCAACAATGTACAAGCAGAAACAGCATCTTTATCACGGACAAAGTCTTCGGCCAGGAATCCGTAGCTTTCTTCACCACCTCCGATGTATTGCTGTTTGCCTTCACGCAAACGGATTTCACGTGCAATCCACTTGAATCCGGTATAGCAATCCAACATTTCGATGTGATTCTTGTCTGCGACAGATTTAATCAGTTCCGTAGTAACGATAGTCTTCACAATGAAATCATCATCCTTCATCTTACCCATCGCAATACGGTTCTTTATTATATAATACAAGAACAGCAAACAGGTTTGGTTACCATTGATCAGCACCCATTCTCCTTTGTCATTTTTACAAGCCATACCTACGCGGTCAGCATCCGGATCGCTAGCCATTACAATGTCAGCGTCTATTTTCTTAGCCAAATCAATAGCCATAGACAAAGCCTCGGCATTTTCCGGATTCGGAGAGACAACAGTCGGAAAATCGCCACTCTTCACCATTTGTTCAGGCACGGTATGTACATTTTCAAATCCCCATTGCTTCAATGCACGCGGAATCAACATCATACCTGTACCATGAATCGGAGTATACACAATTTTCAAATCCTTCTGACGCTTGATCACTTCAGGATCAATAGAAATTGTTTTCACTTTATTCAAATAGACGCTGTCTACCTCTTCGCCCACAATCTGAATCAGATCCTTGTTACCTTCAAACTTGATGTCGGTAGCCGATGAAATCTTGTTCACCTCATCAATGATACCCTTATCGTGCGGAGCCAATACTTGTGCACCATCATCCCAATAAGCCTTGTAACCATTGTATTCTCTCGGATTATGAGAGGCAGTAATATTGATACCGCTCTGGCAACCGAAATGACGGATAGCAAATGACATTTCAGGAGTAGGACGCATATCTTCAAACAAATATACTTTAATACCGTTCGCAGAAAAGATATTGGCAGAAATTTCCGCAAACAAACGGCTGTTGTTACGGCAATCATGACCTACCACAACAGATATCTGATCGAGATCTTTAAAATTTTTATTTAGATAATTGGACAAACCTTGAGTAGCAGCACCTACCGTATAAATATTCATACGGTTACTGCCCACGCCCATAATACCACGCAAACCACCTGTCCCAAACTCCAAATCTTTATAAAATGCTTCAATCAAATCAGTCTTATCGGGATTCGCCAACATTTTCTTAATTTCAGCCTGTGTTTCGGCATCATAAGCAGGTGTTAACCATTTCTCTGCTTTCTCTGTCACTTGCTTTATCAATTCTTCATTTTCCATAATTTTTTGTTATTTATAAGGTTTATAATTACATCCGATTTTTCACGTCTTGACAAATGTAAAAGAATTAAATTAAAAATCCTAGAAATTTGAAAGAAGAAAATTAGAGATATAAAGGATTATCCCCCTAAAATAATCTGTCATAAAAAATGCAGAAGACCATACAAGGTAAAAAAACACTACTATATAACAGTCGGGAAAGCTCCCAGGCATCCTGAATACAATCTAAAAAAACTATCTTATTATGCACAGGAGCAGGATCATAACCTGCCCCTCCACTAATTAATCAGACTTTCAGAACATACAAAAATATATCCTATTTCATCTTATAGCGTTCACCGGTGGCCTTTACCAGTTCTTCCAAAAATTCTTTGGGATACCCCGGACGTACCAAAGGAGCGCAATGACCGGTTTCAGGACGAAGTATGGTTCCATCTTTTGCCATCTTTTTCACAGCACCGTCATTATACTTCACAATCAAAAATTCGCCCAATTTCTTCCAGCTGTCTATTGCCGATTCGGCTGTCATGCAACTATAGTTAGTCAAGAACTCTTTTGCCTTTACAGGATCTTTCTCATATAAGCTCATGGCAGAAGATTCAATGCCAGCCTGTGCATTCGCATAAGTATCTTCCAAATTATTTTGAACGGCACGCATATCATCAATCATCAGGCTATAACGTGGACGAATCATATCGGCCACCCAATTATAAATCCAAAATGCAGAGTCCCATGAAAAAGTTACACAGTCGGCTTCTTTACTGCTATAACAGTCAGGAATACGATCCGAACAACAATATACAGGAGCAAACACTGTCATATTAGCATCATCTGTTCCAAACCATAATACTCCCCCTATTGCATCGGGCAGGTTAGCACGCATCTGTGCCACAAAAGTGAAAGCCGTTTGCTGAGTCGAAATGGGACGTTCATTGAAATATTCCTGATCTCCTACTTTAAAACTCAAGGGAGACAGACGATAAGGAGTTTTAAACGGACCGGCACCGGGATCATTAGTTATATCCAGTGGAGTACCCTCATAGTGATCGCGCATAGCCGCTTGTACATCACGTACTGAAAGTTTACGGGAAGGCTTGATATAAAGAGGCATCGGTTCTTTGCTGTCCCCCTGAATATAAGGAAGATAGGTATCTCCCACCGACTTGTTGAACATATTATAGAAACTCCATACACGCGCTTCACAGAACCGTACACCACCAAAATCTAAAGGATTATATGCCGCCGAGAAACTGAAATCTTTATTCATACCGTCAAAATAACCTTTTTCACGAGCGAAAGAAATCACATCCGGAGAGTAAAGACAATTATCCTTGTCATTCATATTGAACTGATGAATCCGGCTCTGATTAGCATGTGCGGCAATACAATCATCCGGTATACGGACTGCTACCCATACAGCACCTTTCACACCGGGACCCTTACCGATCATCTCCAAAATCCAGACTTCATTGGGATCAGCGATACTGAATGATTCGCCACTGCTATAATAACCATATTCTTTTACTAAATCCGTCATTACCTGTATGGCTTCTTTAGCTGTACGAGAACGCTGGAGAGCTACATAAATCAAACTTCCATAATCCATAATACCGGTAGAATCAACCAATTCCTCCCGTCCACCAAAAGTAGTTTCACCTATGGTTACCTGAAATTCATTCATATTACCTACCACATTATAGGTTTGACGCGCTTCTTTTATTTGCCCTAAATATTTGCCCGAATCCCAATCATAGATATCACGCATGGCTCCTTTTTCATGCATACCGGCAGGATAGTGATACAACTCGCCAAACATTCCGTATGAATCAGCGGAATAAGAAACGATAACAGAACCATCAACCGAGGCTCCCTTACCTACAATCAAGTTAGTGCATGCCAAACTCTCTGTTATTGCCGCCAATAGAAAGGCAGCACCTAAAATCAGTTTATTCTTCATTAATATATAACTTTTTAATTGTGTATAATACTTATTTTACCATCAAAATTCATATTCCTCTTTTGTTTCGTTTCCACAATAATCTGTCACCACCAATTCCAATTTATGGGCGACTCCTTTTTTTTAACCGTTCAGGATGCTTCATCCACAATTTCGCATTTTTGGAACTGAAACCGAATAAGGCAAATTCGCCGTCTATCTTCACCTTATAATCCTTAATACCCGTTTCCGCATCTCCTATTTTGAACTGAACCTTACCTGTCTTCCATTGTGCCTTATTTAATGGGGTCACTCGTGGAGACAAAGTATCTATAGCTACGGTATAGGTTCCCAGTTCACGGATGGAAGTCTTCATCCAACCATTTTCATAAATTCCTCCTGCTGAACCTTTCCTTTTTCCCCACTTACGGGCCACATAATATTTCGACGTATCCTCTACAGGAAGATGGCGTACCCCGATCATCAACGTGCACCCAGCCTGCAAAGCTACTGGCTCATCGTGCAACTGGTACTCGTAAGATATTGCAGCTGTATCTTTAACCACATGACAGTTCAGTGCCACATCCTCATACAACATTCCTCGGGGGATAACCAGTTCCATACCCGGTTCCTGAACCACATTACCTTTATTCCATGCCAAATAATGTTTTACCTGCGGATGATATTCCTCTATCGGCTGCCTACGGCCACGCACAATGAAACGATAAGTCGACTTATTCCCGTATAAATCAGCTAATTCATAACGAAAATGATAATCACGTTCTTCATCAATCGTAACCACCCCTCCTTCATCATTGGCTTGTAACATGCGCAAACTATTTCCGGGAAGAATCTGTGAGCGCATCACCCAATTATGCCTCTTTACATTCTCCTCATAGTCTGTCCAGGCATTAATCATCCGGTTCTCTTCGGGCAAAACGCCATCCACCGTACTGCGAAAAACTTCTGTCGTATCCACATAGAGTACCACGGAACGCACACCATAATTATTATGTGTGCCATCCATATAGTCGTATGCCTTAATGCCAGCGGCTATTTTCCCCCAAGCAGAAACCGGTTGTCCCAAAGAAGCAACAGATATGGATTTTTTTCTTTGTGAGCCTTCCACAACTCCAGCGCCCCGCTGCGGATAAAGCATAATCATTGACGCACGTGGCGGAGTAGTGTCTTTAATTTTATCGGTATAGAACTGTAAGGGATCTATCAATTCACCAGTATCCGTACGGCGTATCTCCATATGCAGATGCGGTCCGAAAGAATACCCTTCATTACCGCTTAAAGCAATGATTTCTCCAGCTTTGAAACTGACCTGATGAGGCTCGAATTTCAAATCCACAGCAAAAGTTTCATGCCGATATTGATATTCCTCCACCACTTTTGCCACTGCAGAAGCAAATTTCAACACATGTCCATATACTGAAGTATATCCATTGGGATGCGTAATAAAAATAGCCTGCCCATATCCTCCGGGAGTAACCAGTACACGGCTCACATATCCGTCGGCAATGCAATGAATAGGTTTTCCCACCTCTCCCTGGGTTTTAAAATCCACTCCTCCATGAAAGTGGTTAGAACGCAGTTCACCGAAATTACCGCTCAGAATAAGCGGAAAATCAAAAGGAGGACGGAATACAGGAGCAGCCGGTTCTTCCTGTGCCCGTACAGCAAGAACACTGCCCAAAGCTGCTATGATTATATAATTTCGTAAAGTCATTTTCTTTATTTTATGGAGAACTCATCACAAAAATTTTGAATCTCTCCGCAAACTTACAAATAAAAAACAGAATATCCCTTAAAACAATGTTGCTAAACATACATTTATTACGAAAAAAATCATATCCAGACAAAACCTACTTTTCTGACATTTTGTTATCTTTGAGGCAGTCAAACCCCTTAAATGTGACAATTATGATAGTAGGAATTCCTAAAGAAATCAAAAACAACGAGAATCGTGTATCATTAACCCCTGCAGGAGCACACGAGTTGGTACAGAGAGGTCACACGGTGTATATACAACACACCGCAGGTATAAACAGCGGATTTTCCGATGAAGAGTATGAGAAAGTCGGAGCGCGTATCCTTCCTACTATAGAAGATGTGTACGCCATTGCCGAGATGATTATAAAAGTCAAGGAACCCATCGAATGTGAATATAACCTGGTACGTAAGGGCCAACTGGTATTTACATACTTCCATTTTGCCTGTGACAAAGAATTAACGGAGGCAATGATGCGTAGTGGTTCAGTATGCCTAGCTTACGAAACTGTACAGACAAACAAGGCGGACTGCCTCTGCTGATTCCCATGAGTGAAGTGGCAGGACGAATGTCCACTCAGGAAGGAGCACGTTTTTTGGAGAAGCCTCAAGGT
>ENA-OQBL01000602-OQBL01000602.1-human-gut-metagenome-genome-assembly--contig:-NODE-602-length-18060-cov-3.011487_pt1 | contig 18060 bp, 21 predicted proteins | sample MGYA00242747_ERZ504553 | MGnify/ENA primary metagenome ERZ504553 (study PRJEB26092, sample SAMD00036240) | human gut metagenome | host: Homo sapiens | study: EMG produced TPA metagenomics assembly of...
TATCATTCCTTCTCATAAGTAGAGGATAGATTTCCTTCACCAATTGTTCTTCATTATAATAGCCTGTTCTTAACGAAAATCCTTCGATACTTGTGATTGGTTTCCAAAGCAAAAACATGTCCCATCATAACAATATCCGGATTTTTATATTGCTTTATGCTATCAGATATCAATTCAAGATAACGGGAATCTATCCAATCGTCCGAATCCAGACAAATACAGTAATCTCCTCGCACTTCATCAGCTCCTGCTATTCTTGCACTCACCAATCCACCATTCGCTTTATTTACCAACCGGAAACGGCTATCCCTTACCAAATACTCCTGACAAATGGTCAAGCAGTCATCGGTTGACCCATCATTCACCATAATGGCTTCAAAATCCGAAAAAGATTGGTTCAGAACACTGTCAAGGCATTGTCTAAGATACCTACCTGTATTATAGATTGGAATTATAATACTAAATAAAATCATACTAAACTATTCATTACAATATTACCATCTTGAACTAACATGTAATCCGACCTTGATATAAAGCCTTAGCAATGCTATCATCTTTGTATCCAGCAGAAAAAGCAATAATCTGTCTTTCATTCCGATTTTAGTTTTATCACCCCCCGATATGTTTTGGAAAAAAGAGAGATAGAGTATTTGAAAGCTTCTTCATTGTAGAATGATGATTTCATAGAATGTACTTTTACATAAACCTTTGCCAGGGATAATACGGGTGCATAATACTCAAGATTTATCTTCAAAAAGAAATCCTCCAACAGCAAAGCGGCTCTTTCCAGACTTTTAATAGATTTTACACTCACAGATGCGGTATAAGACGTAGCTATATTTTTAAGATAATAATAGCACGTTTTCTTCAGATATGCCACCTTATTGGAGTTATAAACCAGTCGTGGACTGGTAGCATAGTCTTCACTATAACAGATGCTTTCATCCAATTCAATGCCGTTATACACTTTTCTATTACAAAAGCGGAAGCAGAGTTCAAACCTCGTCTTTCTTATAATCATTTGATACAGATACTGCTCTTTTGTTTCAGGCATGGATAAAGTAATGTGTTTTGTGAAGTTGTCATATAATTCGTCTATGTCAAACACCACCATATCGGCATTTTCATCCAAAGCCTTGTTTACAAGACATTCTACTGCATCTGTCGAGATATAGTCATCGCTATCAATATGCCATATATACTCACCTTGGGCATGCGACAAGCCTGTTTTTCTGGCAGCAGTCAGCCCCTTGTTCACTTCATGATTTATTAATATCACTTGCTCCCTCCGATGTGGATAATCAGTCATTTTATCTTGGATATGCTTCATGCTATTGTCTATAGTACAATCATTTACAAAAATGTATTGCATATTTTCGTAAGATTGCGAAAATAATGAATCCAAACATTTATCAATGTAGCGTTCAACATTGTACACCGGAACGACAATAGAAACTAAAGGTTCTCTATTTCTTAACATAATCATTTAATATAAATATAAAGTTCACCGTTGGGATTAACATTATTCATCACCCAGTTATCGTCATAGTCCATGGAAAGAGCCACGGGATATGGACTGAATAAATAGTACCACCTTGTTATGGTATGTTTTCTCCATTCAAGCATGAATCCGAATAGAGTAAGGAATACATAGGTTTTAAAAAAGAACTTTCAGTTTAGACATTCCCGCATATTTCATTAAGAAAAAGATGCCGTAATAATAGAAATATGCCATCACTCTACCATTTACGGCAAAAAATTGCGGAAGTAAATGCCGTCAGCAGAAATAAATTATACACCAAAGATGTCTGTTTTGTTATAGGAACATTCTTGCAGAAAATAGCAAAAAACAATATATTGCAAGTGTAATGTCCTATCGTAGGAAGCCAAAAAAATATATTATGCCCCTCAAGATATTCGGTAGAAGCGTATTCTCCCTCTGTATAACTAACAAGATAATCATTTAATTCTCCTAAAGGAAGAACGGAAACCAATAATCCAAACGATTGCGAAACCAAAAAAAAGAATTCCAAAAACCAAATAGAAAATGGGCTTATGCCTTACATACAATCCAACCTCTGCCAGCAGAATGAGTGGTATCACCATCATGACACCAAAATGAAAGAAAAAGGCAATTAATAACAGCCCTATGTCAATAAAACGTTTTTCGTTCAGCACATAGTGTCTGAAAATGTAATAACTTACTAAAGATGCTGCAAAAGAGCTTCTCAATCCTACTGCAACAGCAGCGTAGGGAATTATAAAAATCACGAACCATAAAAACACACAGCGGTCTCTATCGTTCGGCTTCATGCTTTTGCAATAGCTATTATAGGCATTTAAGAAGAGCATTGTAGTGCTCGCAACAAGCAAGAACCTCAAAAATCCAAAAGAGATACCATATTTTATAAAAATAAATTCCAACAATGGTAATAGGAAATCCACTTTTATGTTCACTCCCAAAAAGAACAAGAAATCGTTCCACTCAAACAGCTTTATGTCTTGAAAGTTTACCCAATGCCTATACAAATCTGCTACGGGAGGATAAAGCAACATGGCGCATAAACCCATAAACAATGAAAAAAGAAGATACATATTCTTCTTTTGCCGATAGCAGCCATTTATCACCATGGGCATGGCCAGTACAGGGCAGCAAAAAAAATGCCACCCACACAAACCAATCAGTTCGGATTAAGCTCCTCAATTTCAAATTGTCCATATACATTCAATAATTCCGGATGACATTTAAACCCAAGAATGATGTTTTTTACATTCCTTCGGGAATGAAAAGATAGAAGTACTATTAATTGTATATGCATCGGTAAAGTACAAACCTATCAAAGAAAACAACTCCGCCGGCATTTTTTTGAATATACCATTACATTCGGGAAACATTCCTCTGTAATCCATAGTATCTCTGGGATGTGTCTTGATTACTACATCTTCTGCATTGTATTGATTAATTATACCTTGATATATCTCTCTCATCACTTCGTCACCCACACCTTGATTGAAAGGTTGTGCCAGTATAATCACCTTCTTTTCGCGAAGTTTTTTCTATTTCCTCCTTATTAAAGCTGAACATATCAAGAATATAATCTTTATAATCACACGTTTTCCCATAACTTCCTGATATCGACAAGTATAGCTTTTTCTTTGAGACAAGCAGGAATAGATCCCATAGCACCGGTAAGAACAACTTGTGAAGCATATTTAGAATTACCATACTCACCATAACACATGCTGGAGCCAAACAGCAATCTGTATAACCACTTGTGCTTCATCGTTGACGGTCTTACTAAAGCGCTTTCTATATAGTTTGCCAGACCATCTTCAATAACCACCATAGAGCGTTTGCGCAACAGAGCCGGAGTGTACCACAGGTGATCTTGACCAAAAATCGGGAGCGTACACAGAAAAGGCCATTTCATATAGGCTGTACATTTTAACCAAAAGCGGCATAATACTCTCAACACAAACGGCTGTGAGGTCATTTTCACATAAGAGAGAAATTCCTTATACTTGAGTTTACTCTGAAATTCAGACGAGAATGCATCTGATATAAAAAAGAAAGTCTTGTCAAATTGTTCCTTTCCATATACCAGCATATAAATGAGCATGGTATACGTTGAATCAACAAAACATACAGCTTTCAAATCTTTATATTTCTTCATCTTTATTCTTATTTAGATTTATTATTCTATTCATATTGTGACGTAATCACCTCACGTATTTATTAATTAATCCTTTAGCTCTAAAAAACCACCATCGCCACCATAAGGGCTTTAAGGAAAACATAGAGCAGACAGGTATAGTAAAGGCTGTATCTGGTAAACAGCATTGACAGTCCTAAATGGAGAACAGAGCAACTGAATGTTATGAACATCAAATCCTTGGTTCTATCATAGTAGAAAAGATAGTTGGTATAAAGAAAATATATACACTGAAAATATCCGGAAATGCCTAATAAATAAAAATAAGGCAAGGAAGATGAATACTTGGGCAACCAAAATAGGGATAATGACTGAACAACCTACAAAAACGATGACAGCCCCAATTGTATAAATAACAAAGATATCCCTTGTTTGGCGTTTCAGCCGCAACCACCTGTCATTCGCTTCCGAAGACAATATTTGATAGATTGACACAGAATTTGTCTGATTAAATGCCGCCCCAATCATATCTATGATATTCGAAAGATTGAGTGCAAAACTGAAGATTCCAACTTCGGCAAGGGTATAATAGTAATTGATGATATATCTGTCACCGCCTTGCTTAATCCAACTCGTAGCCAAGTGTGGAATTAAAGGAATGCCCCACATCAAGATAGGCTTTACCTGAAGCCACGAAAGTCCCTTGAAAATAAATAGGCGATAGCGAAAACACACATAAAAAGCTACAAGTCCATAGAGTACTCCGCAAGCAAGCTGTGCATAGATACGTCCCACCCATCCCTGCTTCAAAGCAACAACAAACAGCATAGTTACAGCGAAATTTACAACGGCAAAGCTGCAACTCACCAAACCAAAAGAAGTCAGTTTCTCACGGATGCGATAATAGTCGAGTACAATTTGAAAATAGCAGTTCATCACAGAAATGACTAATGCAAACCAAAGATAATGTATCGGCAATTCTAACACTTCCGCAACAAAAGTATTACCCAACAGAAGCAAAAAAGCGAAAAACGTAGCTACCGCAAAAGTGATTAGGAAGATGAGAGTATAGTCTTGCTTAAATTTCTTTTCATCCTTTTTAAAGAAAGAAATAGTTATGTAACCATGCGTTGAGAGAGAAACAACAAACCCCAAAAAAGAAATGATGGTGTTGAATAAGCTCAAAGTACCATAATCTGAAGGAGCAATATAATTGGCCAGAATAATCAGTAACAAAAAGCTTGCAACCCTGATTGAAAAAAAGAGCAAAAAAGAGAACAAAGCTCCTTTAAGCAGAAGCTTGTTGCCTAATAAACAATTTAAAACATTATTTTTATTCAGCAGCAGTGCTACGCAATCCTCTCCACCTTTTCCACACTATCACCGGCAATATGCTCAGTGATACGGTAAGTATTATCGTCAGTGTAGCGCAGATGTATTTATTGCCCACAAAATCCAGCAACATTCCATGTGGAAAGAATGCGAAAACAAACATCTGAAGGAGAAAAATCTCGAAGGAATATTTCCCCATCAGACCTATAAACTCTTTTAGTTTAGTACTCAAACGATTATAACAGAATTTCAGAAAGAAAAGGAACAAAGAGGCTACATAGAAGTAGCATATCCAATGATATATCTTCCAGTCTGTCTGAAAAAATAAAGGTTCGAAATTAATTGAGGTATAAGCGAACATCAAAATAAACGCTATACTGACCACAGAAAGCAGCAATCTAATATTATCCAAGAGAATACCTTTCTCCACCCACATATATCCCAAATAAATCAAAAAGAAATACCGGAAAAATAAAAGCCTGTAAAGCATCTCAGGTATGTGGATATATATGCATACCAACTCCCAAAGGCAGCTTAACGCAATCATCAGCAAGCATATTTTACCCCCCCCTACAACTTTATTTAACAATTTGATTATCAATGCAATAATAGGCAACAACAACGCAAACTGTATGTATATCCACACATAGTAGGAACCAGGACCTATACCGCCACCAATAATAACAGTCTTCATCACCTGCAAAGGATCTCTTTGCAATACCACTACCAGCAAAAATACCTCAAAAAGCAGTAAGAGAAGAAAAGGCTTGAAAATCCTATTAAACAGCTTAACCAAATTAGGCATTTTCACAGCCTCGTCCACTCCATGCTTATAGGCATGAAAGACCTGTATCAATAGGAACAAAGGCACTGCTTGGTCTCCCCAAAGAGGAAACAAGATATATTCTGTGTGTGGCAGACAGTGTGCCAACACTACCAAGAAGATACAGACTCCTTTGAGATAATCTATGAAAGGGTCATATCCCTCCTTTTGTAATGTAATGGGTAGCATTCGTTTTATATTTGTAAGCACTCAATTTAAGGTATCCCCCTTAATTAAGGCACTTTTCAGTGCCCTAAACCGGTAAGTTCTCTCCTGCTTCCCTGAAGGGACATCAGGCATATCGCCAAATGCTTATGGAATATTATCACCGGGAAGAGTACCGTCAAAAACTGATAACCTTCGACCTGAACGAAAAGACGCTCAAAATCACTGCTACTAATACATACTTCTATTTAGGTCGATGACAGCAGCAAAGGTCGAAATCTTTAGAATAGAAAACAAAACGGCATTTTTGGACGCTTACTTTTATATCCAATTTATTGGCAATCTATTCAACAACACACTCATGCCGTTCGCCAAAGTTCTTTTTTTCCCTATACACATAGGAAAATACTTCACAAGTAGTAGAGTAAGGAAGTAACTTACCACTATAATCAAAGGAAACTCAAAACACAACACAGCCGCCCAACTATTGGGGACTATGTGTAATACTTTGACTACGGGTATCTGTGCAAAAGGGAACATTGCCAAATGGACACCGAATATTACAATGGAATTTCTTCCAAAAAATCAAAAAAATGGCCTATCAAAAACCAAATACCGCCTACTCCTAAAGGATTGGGTTCAAGAGCATCTATTGGTATAACAGTAAAGAGTTTGGCAAGTCCTATAAATTTATCCAAAATAGAAAATTCAAATAGGCCTTCAAACAGATAGCGTACACACTGCACCAAAAGTTGCAAAGTTATTCCGAATAACCAAAAGAACACAAAGGGTACTAAAAGTGTATTCACTTTCTTGATAAAAAAGTCCTTAAAACAACTCCGTTGTCTGAAAAACAATCCGGATACCAAGAAAAAAAAGAGGTAATCGTAAAGGAGCATTTATCGCAACTCCGGTCAAATCGAAATGATAAAGTACCACCCAAAGTACTGAAAAACCTTTTATCGCATCTATGTAATCTATACGTTTTGTTGCCATTGAATTTAATATAAATTATTCCTTACATAAGCACAATATCTATAAAAATATTACATTGGGGACGTCAACAATTAGCATCCCCAGCTGATATGCAAATTAAACCTTCTCTTACTCTCTCTTTCTCACCTTCAGCCATCCCTCCAGCCACTCATTCACCATCTGCCTGATTTCATCATCCTCCAAATCCATGGAGTAGTAATAAAAAACGTGACTGATAAGCACTTAATCTCACATCCAGCCCTTTTTTGATTTTTCCATACGTAGTTGTACAAATATGGGCTTCTTTGGCAAGAGTATTAATATTCAAGTCTTTCTCTTTACGCCATTTCTCAAATAAAGCACCCAGTATAGGGTGGTCACTGTTTACATTCATCGTCGTCTTGTATTATGTTATCAGAATTAAAAAAGTACATGTTATTAAACGTTATTTTAGGTTTCTCACATTTAAAATATTTTCCATATACAGAAAATATTTAATGAGAAAAGAGCCCTAACTTCGCACAAAATCTTTAAAACAACAAAATGGAAAATCTATTCAAAATGTCACTTTTCATGCCGCCCATATCACCGATAAAAGACGAAAACACCGGAAAAACCGTAAAAAGTGCCACACTCACCCCATTCAGGACAATGAGCATTGACGAAGTACACCGTCTTATCACCTCCGACCAGAGACTTGCCGAACTGACACTCGCCATAAGAAATGCCGCAGCACAAGGAGACGAAACTACCGCACGATTCCTCAAACAACAGACACTACCCTACGTCACTCCCTGCGGCGTATTCACCCGACGACGAAGCGACTGCCTCACGGAATCCTCCGGCCTGGTTGTAGTCGATATCGACCACCTTGAATCCGCAGAAGAAACGGAAAACTTACGGCAACAACTATTCGATGACCCCTATCTATGCCCTGCGCTGGTGTTCATCAGCCCCACCGGACGGGGCGTAAAAGCGTTTGTTCCCTGTCTTCACGGACAGAATCCTGCAGAAGGAATACAATGGGCCATGAACTACGTCCACTGCATGTATGACACCGAAAACACACAACCCGGAAAAGGAGTGGACACTTCGGGGAAAGACCTCGTACGTGCCTGTTTCCTCTGCCATGACCCGAAGGCACTGCTCAGAGAAGTTGTGAATTTCGAATGATGAGTCATTGCAAATCACCGACTACAAATTACTAATTATAAATTACCAAATCCGATGGAACCACTATCTTCATTGCACCTTCTGGCCGAAGCAGTCAGAAATGCAGGAGCAGACATTGCTCCAACCTATCAAGAATATATACAACTGGCATTTGCCATTGCCACCGACTGCGGAGAAGCAGGACGGCATGATTTTTTAAGTCTGTGCAGCCTGTCGTCCAAGTACGACCAACGGGCAGCCGACAAACTCTTCAGCAATGCCCTGAAGACCGGCCGTAACGACGTGCATCTAGGAACCGCCTTTCATCTGGCCGAGCTTTGCGGCGTGAAGATTCAGCATGAAGCCGCACCCGCCATTGGTACACTTGGTACACAAAGTTCACCCCTCTCTTCTACCTCACACACACGCGCACGCGAGGAAGAGTCCGCATCGGGCATTGAACCACTGTCTCCATTACCCACTTTCGACGAACACCTCCACTGGCCTTATCCCCTGAATCGCATCATGAGCTGCGGAACCTCCCTCGCCCAATACGATGTACTGCTACTGGGTGCCATCACCGTATTGGGTGCCAGTATGGGAAAACACGTCCGATGTTCCTATGGAGGAAAAATGATGTCCCCTGCCTGCAAACCTTTGTAGTAGCCCTACCTGCATCCGGCAAAGGAGTGCTCTCCTTGGTCACGCCTGCTTGCCGAGCCCATTCACGATGAAATACGTGGGCAGGTAGACGAAAGCATGGCATGTTACCGCCGCGAAAAAGCAAAATACGACACACTGGGCAAGGAACGTGGAAAAACGGAGACTCCCGTAATGCCTCTCAACAAGATGTTCCTCATCTCGGGCAACAACACCGGAACCGGCATCCTGCAAAACCTGATGGACTCCGACGGTACCGGACTGATATGCGAAAGCGAAGCCGACACCATCTCCACCGCCATCGGTTCGGAATACGGACACTGGAGCGACACCATGCGCAAAGCCTTCGACCACGACCGACTGTCCTACAACCGGCGCACCGACCACGAATACCGAGAGGTAAAGAAAACTTATCTTTCCGTACTTCTGTCAGGCACCCCCTCACAAGTGAAACCACTGATTCCCACTGCTGAGAACGGGCTCTTTTCTCGCCAGGTATTCTACTACATGCCTGCCATACATCATTGGCAAAACCAGTTCGACCGCAATGACAGCGATCTTGAAGATACCTTCAAGGCTCTGGGCATGGAATGGAAGGACAAACTGAAAACCATTGTCATGAACGGAATATTCACCCTTCACCTTACGGACGGACAGAAAGATGAATTCAACCGGCTCTTCTCCCGGCTTTTCGTACGCTCCGGACTAGCCAACGGAAACGAGATGTCAAGCAGCGTGGCACGTCTGGCCATCAACATCTGCCGCATCATGGAAGTGGTGGCCATGCTCCGCGCAATGGAACAAGGGGAAATCACCGCCTCGCCTTACGTGTCGCCCGACCCTCACACAGCCACAGACAATCTGAAAGACCACATTGTCAGCCGATGGAATCTCCTCATTGCTTCCGCTGACTTTCATGCCGTACTCTCACTGGCCGAAAGCCTTTACCGGCATACCACCCATATCCTCTCCTTCCTGCCCAACACCGAAGTGACAAGCCGCGGCAATGCCGACCGGGATGCGCTGGTAGACAGCATGGAAGAAGAATTCACACGGGCCTCTTTCCTGCAGAAAGCCGGAGAGATGGGCATCAAATCGGAAACCGCCTCCACCTGGCTCAAACGTATGCAGAAACACGGGCTGGTGGAAAATGTAGATGGCAAGGGAAACTACCGGAAACCCAAAGTCTGACATTCACTTCGCTTCACGCACGCGTATGTGTGTGAGACGAAAGGATGGATGAACCTCTGTACCAAGTGTACCAACCTGACCTTTACGCCATCCAACCTCAGGTTTAAGGCTCTCCAAGTGCAGCCACTATCAGCTGCACTTGGGCAGGCGTATAAGAGCGGGAACGGGAAGAACCGCCCAAAGCGGAAAGTCCGTCACGCAAATCGGGACAAAGGTCTATCCAGTGTTTCAGTTTGCGGAAGGCAGCCTCCGGACAAAGATTGGGACAATAGATTTGGGCCAATTCGGTACGCCCGTATGTACGTATGACAAAAGAATCCATAGTTGACAGTTACGATTTATATTTCATCAAAAGTAACTATAAATCATGACATTATCAAACTTACAAGCGTAAATAACCGACTAAAACAGACCCAAACAGACGAGAACCTGCAAAAACCGACAAACGCCCGTATCCACAGCCTTATCTTTGCATCGTTGAGTTCAACACAGCAAATGTTTTTATCCTTTAACTTCTAAATTTTAATTGTATGATTCGTTACAAAAAGTATCAAGTGACGGGCGAAGACAGCCCACTGAAAGGCCTCTGGTATGCACGCCCCGTAATCGAAGAAACCTTCGACATCGAAAAATTGGCCAAGCACATGTCCAATCACAACACCCCCTATTCGAGTGGTGTCATCAAGGGAGTACTGGCAGACATGGTTTCCTGCACCAAAGAATTGATTCTGGACGGCAAGAACGTGAAACTGGATGACCTTGCCATCTTCTCCGTAGGAATCGTCAGCAAGAAAGGGGCGCAATCCGCTGCCGACTTCTCGCTGGCCAACAACGTGAAGGGGCTGAAGCTCCGCGCCCGTGCCACCGGCGAACTGAGTAATGCCCAAATCAACCTGGATGGACAGCTGAAAGAATCTTCCCTGTACACCGTAGGTGGAAAAGCTCCCGATGGCAGTGGTTCCGACGGCGGTTCCGGAGGAAGTGACGGCAATCAGGGCGAGAATCCGTTAGGATGAGAATAATTACAAATTACTAATTATCAATTACCAATCATCATGAGTGAAGACAAAAAGTCAAAATCCGTATGGGGCATTGTCCTCAAAGTAATCATCACCGTAGCTACCGCCATAGCGGGAGCTTTAGGTCTGGGCGCTTGCAAATAGCCATGCGTACGATTACCCTGCTCATTATTCATTGCTCAGCCACGCCTCAAGGCGTGGCCCTGGGCTTTGAGGATTGCCGCCGCGACCACATCCACCACCGCGGCTTCCGTGACATCGGCTATCATTTCTATCTGACCCGCAACGGCGAAATACACCGCGGCCGCCCGTTGGAAAAAATAGGTGCGCATTGCCTCAATCACAACCGCCATTCTATCGGCATCTGTTATGAAGGAGGACTGGATGCTGCAAGTTTTCCTGCCGATACCCGTACATTGGAACAGAAGGCTTCGTTACTGGCACTGCTACGTGAGTTGAAGCGTATCTTTCCACGGGCGCTGATTGTGGGGCACCATGACTTGAATCCGACGAAAGCGTGTCCGTGCTTCGATGCGGAAAGGGAGTATAGGGGGCTCTAAAAGGCTCCCTTCTTCATTCTACCATCCGCACTATCTGAAATGCCTCGGCCAAGTGTTTGCCTACGGTATAGCCGCGAAACCGGGCAAGGGCTTTCAATGCCTCCGAAGAGCGCGGATGCGGAAAAGCACGGCTCTCAAACTCATAGGCCGCCATGGCAGCACATTTTGCTTTCAAATCATCCTCCGAAATCTCCATATAGAAATTGGCTGTGAAATGGCGTGGGTCGCAAGTAGCCTGCCACTCACTGGCTGATGGGGTCTCGAATGTAAAAATAGCCTTCACCGGTTCGTCCTCCATAGGGCGTGTGGCAGTCATCACTGCTTGAAAAGTCATCTGATGGTCAATATTAAGGTCGCCACCATGGTGGGTAAAGATAAAGTCCGGACGAAACTGTTCCTTCTCATGCTCCACTACCTTTACGATATCAAGCAGTGCATGGCTGTCAAAACGGTTGTCGGAAAAATTATATGCCTGCACGCTGTGATAGCCTATCAACTGCCGCGCCGTCTCCACATTCTGATGATGCCTTTCCAAGACTTCCTTCCACTGCTCCGTGTCACGGGTATCTGAGCGTGAAGTAATCCCCTCTCCCAAAATGATGACCCGGGTCTGTACTCCTTGTGCCTTGACTAGTTTGTGCATGGTAGCGCCTAGGCCCAGCAGTTCATCATCGGGATGGGCGGCAACAACCATGATACGTTTATTTGTAAATAGAGACATAAATATATTACTGAACGTACTCCATTTTCATTGGAGTACCACGTTTGACATCACGATTGACAGTTCTACCTAGAAGTTCATCCAAATATCGCGGATGCAATCCTTGCCCTGGCCGAATAGAGCGTAAGTTATTAGCCGTAAGCGTTTCGCCGGCTTTCACATCCTCAACAATAAACAAAGAACGAGCGAAACCTCTATTGAACCGTGCATGTTCGTTTAGTTCATATTGTACAGTGCCTAAAGCCTTTTCTGTATTACGGATTTCATCTACCATCGTCTTGAACTCATCCGGCTCCATTGAGAAAGCAGCATCAGGGCCTCCCATTGCCCTACTTAAAATGAAGTGCTTTTCCACAATCTTTGCTCCTAATGCCACAGCGGCAACAGCAACAGAGTGTCCCATAGAGTGATCTGAAAGGCCTGCCACAACTTTAAAGCGCTTGGTCATATCGGGAATTGTCAAAACATTAGCTTCTTCTAAAGGAGTGGGATAAGAAGATGTACACTTCAGAAGAGCAATCTGATTATTACCCTCGCTACGGCAAATATCAATGGCTTCTTGTATGTCAGTCATCTCGGCAATTCCTGTAGAAATAAGAATAGGCCTGCCTTTTGAGGCCATTCTGCGAACAAGAGCTGTATCTGTAATCTCGAAACTTGCAACTTTATAAGCAGGAACGTTCATCTTTTCCAGAAAATCAACTCCTTCCAAATCTGATGGTGCTGAAAAGAACTCCATATCCAAATCATGGGCAACTTTCTGCAATTTGGGCAACCACTCCCAAGGCGTGTATGTTTCCTTATAGAGTTTGTTCAATGTCTTCCCGTCCCACAAAGTGCCTCCACCAATTTGAAAATATTCATTATCACAATCAATGGTAATACCTCCGTCTGGATTGTCATTCTGTACTTTTACAACATCGGCACCTGCCTTTTTCATTGCCTCGATGGTACGGACAGCAATATCAAAGCTCTGCAAATGATTACAAGACAGTTCTGCCAAAACCAGCGTTCTGTCCAGTTTATCAAAATTGATTTCTACCATATCTATATCTATGCAAATATACTATATTTAGAATTTGATGAGTTCTCCTTCAGAGTTAGTAAAATACTCCAAGTATCTACGTTTCATACGGGTGCCAAACTGAGGCGAGACATGGGGCAATGGTTCGCCTAACAATTGTTTAATGCGGAGATAAGGCAAATTTACTCCACCTGCTGCAATTACAGATACCGTAGCCGTCAAACGAGGATTAATATCCATTAAAACTGCCGTTCCATCTGCACTGCGCATAAAGTCAAAACCCACATTACCATCCATGTGCATTAAGCGCACCACATCGCTACATATTTTATAAGCTTGCCTGTCATAAGCCAATACGCTTTCCTGTGCAATACTCATAAGGCTAACGACATTTTCACGGCCTACCTGATAGATTACAGTACCCTTATGAGCCAAAAGGTCAACTGTGTATTCATTACCTGGCATGAACTCCACCAACATAAGCTCATCCAGCACATCCACTTCTTTCAAAATGCTCAGCATATCATCGTAAGAAGTATAGAAACTGTTGGGCTTCTCATGGGCGAATAGCTGATAACGGGACTTGTTCGCATCAATAATTCTTACACCACGGCTTCCACTACCATTGACTATTTTTAGGCATACAGGTTTTTGGGGATAACCCATATACTTACACCCTTCAACAAAGTCATTGACTGTATGGACTGGATAATATTCAGGCACCGGTATCCCTGCCTCTGCAAGCATTTGGTATGTCTTAAGCTTGTTATTTGCCACATCTACAGAATTGCTGTTGGAAACCGACAAAGTGACCCCTATCCGCTTGAAATCGTCCCATCGTTTCACCAATGCACTCACTTCCGCCGAAACTCCCGGGAAATAGATATCTACATGTTCTTTCTTGCAAATATCGAGCAATATGTTACAATAATCAGGATGAGTAGCTGCAGGTACATGATAAAAAGCGTCAACCATATACCTGGCAGAAGGTTCATCAGACATATCCACACCTACTACCCTAATTTTACGTTCTCCATTATTTTTGAAGCAAGCTATGATGCCGGGAATAGATGGTGAGCCACTGGCGGAAATTAATACTGTGAGGTCTTTCATTGCTTCTCTGTTATAAAAGTGTTGAACACATCATCAAAAGTTTCTGCCCGTTTGATTACCTTAATCGTGCCATCTTGCGAATAACACAACATTTGGCAATCCGGTTGGATAAACGGTGGTTTTGATACGATTGAATAGCCCCCCACATTACCAAAGAGCAAAATGTCACTTACAGAAACTGGTTCCTTAAAGTCATGATATAAACAATCTTGTTCCAAACAAGTGTATCCCATAATATCTGTGATTCCCGAACTATAATTCGCATTGACAGAACCTGCAGAATGGACCACTCGATAAGGCACTTCCTTGAACTTGCAAATTTCACCGGCATTGTAATAGCAACTGTCCACGGTTACAAATTGTTTACCTCTAATAGACTTGATATTATCCACACGGGTTGCCAGTGATATAAACTTTGATATGAGGGTAGTACCCGGTTCTGAAAACAGAATAGGTTTCTTTTCTGAACCAGAAAAGAACTGCGCCATAGTTCCAGCCACTACGCGGGCGTAATCATCATAAGTCGGAACATGATCCCCAAACTGAATAGCGAGAGAAGGATCCATTTGTCCGAACATACCACTTCCAACGTCAACGTAGTCTACGGCTCCGTCAAAATAGTTAGAGATGACATCCAATAAACCGTCAATTCTATTTTGCCAAGCCTCTAATCCCCGTGCACGACTTATATGGCAGTGTACACCGCTCAAAACGACATTGCCGCATGCCTTTAGATAATCAATCGTACGTCGGAAAGATTCACTGTCTTTTTCCAGACCAAAACGTGAAATGTATCCAGCACCAATATCCATGTTAACACGAATACCGACCCTTATAATCTTGTTTGAATGAATGCGGGATATTTCAATGACACGTAAAGCTTCATCCTCACTGTCTATATTAGATATGCCCCCATTAAGAATATGCTCCTCCATACAACGGCCTTTACAAGGTCCGTTATAAATAATCTGACTGTCCGGATAGCCCAATCTTTTTGCTAAAGTATATTCCATATCGGACACAACCTCGGCATATCCCCCCATCTGTTTAACTAAATTACATATGTAGGGGGTATAGTTGGTCTTATAAGAGTAAGAAGGAATATAGTTATCGTAAACAGCACGGAAAGAGTCACATAATGATTGGAAGTTTTCACAAAAATCTTTTTCATGAAACAAATAGAATGGGGTTCCATAATCATGGACTAATCTTAGGATTTCACTATCCAATGCACTTTTCGTATCGGGATCCTTGGTATAAAACGGAAAATCTAACAGATATTTATTCATAAAAACAGTTTAAAATTTCAATACGGTTCCCGCCCAACTTAATCCTACCCCGAATCCGGTCACCATCACGTTCATACCTTCATGTACTAGCCCACAGTCGAGACAATCTTTTAGACCAATCATAACAGTAGAAGATACAGTGTTACCTGTAGTGTCCAGATTCATATAGAACTGGTCTTTGGGCAACACACACACCTTTGCGAATAGTATTAAGCATAAACTTATTAGCCTGATGAAAAATGTAATAATTCACCTCTTCCTTACTTAGGTTATTCTTTGTCAAAACATCCTTCATCAAAGCAGGAACAGCTTCAAGTGTAAAGTTAAAGATGGCACCACCATTCATATAGAGGTAATCTTCATAAGCCGTATGCCCTTCGTCATCAGTCATAGAAACACCCGTAGATTGCCTCTGACGCGATGCTCCTGTCTTCACAATCAGATGCTCAGCCCCACTGCCATCAGTACCCATTGAGAATTCACCAATTTCTGCCATCCCCTCAGTAGATACCAAACAAGCAGCTGCACCATCGCCAAAGATGGAACGGTTGCTCTTATCTGACGGATGCAGATATTTGTTATAAGTTTCAGCGGTCAATAATAATACATTACTAGCAATGCCAGCCGCTATCAGCCCTTTTGCCACTGCCAAACCATAAACACAACCCGAGCAACCTAGATTATAGTCGAACGCACCAATGTTGGTACGCAAACCTAATTTGTGTTGCAAGATACAAGCCGTCGATGGCAGGAAGTAATCCGGACTTTGGGTACAGAGTAACAAAAAATCAATATTCTGCGGGTCGATATGATGCTCACTGAATAATTGGTAGGCAGCCTTTTCGGCCATATCACCAGCTGTTTCGTCTTCAGCAGCCAGATGACGGGAGTTCACACCTACTTTCGCAGCTACTTTATCTATACTCCACTCGGGAAATTCAGAAACTAATTCTTCGTTAGTCACTACCTTAACTGGCAAGTAGTATGAAATCGCCTTAATATATGCCTTCATAATTATAATTTATTACAAATTACTCTACCCCCCCGTCAAATCGACATTCGTTCCTGTCATCCATGCAGATGCCTCGGACAGCAGATAAATGGCAAGATTTGCCACATCCTCGGGTTGGCCGTAACGTTTTAAAGGATATTGCTGTTCAGCTTCTTGCAAGTCCTCTTTAGTTAGTCCTCCTTTTAGAATCAAATCTGTCCACACCATAGCAGGACAGATGCAATTCACACGAATCTGCCGGGAGGCCAATTCAAGTGCCAAACATTTGGCATAGGAAATGAGCGCACCTTTTGATGCACTATAGATAGCATTGCCAATACTGGGTGAAAAAGCTGCACGCGAAGCTATGAACACAATGGAAGATGCATTTTTTTATTTTCTTGGCACGAAGTAACTCAGCTTGCAGTAAAGCGATAGACTTGAAATTAATATCCATCACCTCGTCCACATCGTTTTCGGTAATAAGTTTGCAAAGCTGACGTTGGCCGATACCCGCAGCATAGACCACTCCGTCCAAAGCAGGTAACTGGTTCACCAATATTTGTCGTTCTCCAATAAGAGCAAGGTCAACTATGATTGATTTATGTCCATTACCAACTAAAGCCTCTGCAGTAGCGGCAAGCCTTTCTTCATTACGCCCTGTAAGCACAATCGTAGCACCCATTTTAGCACAAGCTTCGGCTATGCCACGCCCAATACCAGAAGAAGCTCCAGTCACCAAAATGGTTTTTCCTGAAAGAGAGAAAGGGTTAAATACTTCTGTCATTATCATTTAGCAGCCACTAAATTAAACAGCTCTTCCACTGTGTTGCAAGAACGAATTTCCTTGCCTGTGAGTGTCTTACCATATTCTGTTTTTACAAAAGCTATTATAGCCATAGCAGTCAATGAAGACCATTCATCTAATTCTTGAAATTGCGTATTAGCCTGAATTTCTGATGCGTCTGTGTCATCGAACTGATTAACAAAGCCATTAATGAAGTTTTCTATTTTCATTTTTGACAAATTTTATATATTCCACAATCGTTTTTTCGTTAGTTTGAATCAAAATCTTCAGGTGTAAGACTATCACACACATAATAAAGTTTCTTCATACTGCAAATTGATTCTATTGTTTTAGAGGAAGTAAACTGACAGCCTAAAAAAATCATCAATTAAATAGGCTTGTACATTATCCGCATCGACCGAACCGTAGAATCGTTTCAAACTGTAATATATGAAAGTAAAAATAGAAACACTCTTTACAAAGAAAACCCATCGCCATAAGTTCCAGGGATTGCATAATAGCCTAATTCACCACAATCCTCATCTTTTTTTTAATTGCATGTAACATATGTAACACCAATGGGATCACCATCAGGATCGTAAACT